>Ga0208789_1000521_pt1 | contig 34931 bp, 28 predicted proteins | sample Methanotroph_Enr_FD_187368 | JGI IMG/M metagenome (GOLD analysis project Ga0208789, IMG submission 187368) | Enriched soil microbial communities from Old Woman Creek wetland in Ohio, USA - Methanotroph_Enrichment_5 (SPAdes) (version 2) | ecosystem: Environmental > Terrestrial > Soil > Wetlands...
AAGCAATTTTGAAGGAAACCATTATGGCTGCATAATCTTTATTTGTCCAATCGAAAAGTTTTTGTAACGTTGGAGCCATTACACCAACAATACTACGATCGAAATAGTTGATTGTTGTGGCCATAAACACCAATGCAAGAATCCGGTAGCGAAAATTACCCATTTCCAGTGATCGTTCTGTCATTTTTTATTGTTTAATTAGCGCGATAAAATACATGAAGTGGTAATTAGTTATTTGAATAGACTTCTTTACCTGCTACTATCGTTTTCTGAATTAGTATTTGGTCATTCCCGATCGTAAACAGTATTAAATCAGCACGTTTACCTGGTTCCAAAACTCCACGATCGTTTAAATGATGAACATGTGCGGGATTTAGTGTTGTCATCTGAATGGCATTAACCAGACCGCAACCGGTAACTTTCATGATATGGGCAACCCCTTTATGCAAAGGTGTAGCAGAACCATAAAGTCCGCCTCCCTGTCCCGAAAACCGGAGATTTCCCTCCACCGTCTTTTCGATGGTCTGTCCATTCTTTATTTTGTAAGTACCCGCTGGCAATCCGGCATAACTTGTAATATCTGAGGTTATAATAATATTTTCAGCGCTCTTGGTTTTGTAAAATACCTGAAGTATTTCGGGTGGGAGGTGAAAACCATCGGCGATAAAGCTTATCATCAGACGGTCGTCGGCAAGTTGCGGCCATATCGGGTTGTGGTGCCTGTTCATCATATTGGCACAACCGTTACCCAGATGTGTTGCCAAACCAGCGCCATAATCAATGGCCTGTTTAATCTGCCCGGCCGTACCGTTATGGTGCCCAAGGGAAACCACAATACCCAACTCCCTGCATTTCCTTATAAACTCAAATGCCCCTTCAATTTCAGGAGCCACAGTAATGAGAAGTATTTTTTCACCAGATGCTTTATAGATTTCAAGAAACTCTTTCCAATCTGGTTTGCGGACAAATTCGAGTGGATGCGCTCCACGATAACCGTCGATGGCCGAAATATAAGGACCTTCGAGGTGAAAGCCAGGGATGGAGCCCAGGAGTGAAGGATCATTCATAGCCTTGGCAAGGATGCCAAAATTCTTCAGCAATAAATCCTGGCCATTGGTGGTCAGGGTAGGAAAATAAGTGGTAACACCCTCTTTCCATAAACCTTCGGTAACTTTCCGTACATCAGAAACAGTTAACTCCCCGTTGCCTGCCAAAGTATTCTCTGCCCCTTCGAGGCAAAATGATACCGAATTGTACCCGTTAACCTGAATGTCGATTAAACCGGGCGCGATATATTGACCTTTTGCATCAAGCTCAATTGCTCCCTTCACCTCCGGATCACCGTCAGTAACCGCTTCAATAATACCATCTCTTATTACGACCGTCCCATTTTTTATGATGTGAGACGGAGTTATGACTTGTCCGTTATATATCTTTAAAAGGGTGTTTTTTGAATTCATAATTATTTTTTAAATCTTACTTTCTATTTAACAATCACTAAATATTTTTTCAATGACCAGGTTTTAACGCGATATCCGTAATATGCATAATAAACCAGGAAGGCATAACAGGGCAAAAGAACCATGTAGGCGATGTGAGTATTGAAATGATCAGCAAAATACCCGTAAAAAATAGGTACGATAGCGCTTCCGCATAAACCCATTATCAGGATTGATCCTCCCATTTTTGTAAATCGTCCAAGTCCATTCAGTGCAAGTGGCCATAATGTGGACCACATCAATGAATTGGAAAGTCCTAATAACACGAGAAACCAGATTGACAAGTTAGCCGTATGGCCAAGAAAAGTTACCTGGCCACGCACCAGGAAGAACAAAAGGGTCAAAACAATTGCAGATGTTGTACATAAACGCAAAACATTGAGATGATTAATGTATTTTGGAATAAGGACGATGCCCATTAAAAAGCCAAACATTGTTACGCCTAATATATAGGAAGGAAATATTTTTGCTTCCAGTAACGGCAGACCCATCGATTGAGCATAGCCTATTACCGTATTTATACCGGTAACCTGGGATCCAACATGTAGAAATAATGCAATTGCGCCAAGAATAAGATGCGGGAATTGAATTATACTGGTTTTACCATAATTTGCATTAGCTAATTCAGTAGTTTCATTGTTGGTATCAATTTCAGGTAAAACTGAATACCTGATCATCAATCCAAGGCCGAAAAGAACAACAGCCATACTGGCATAAGGGACAATCACCCTCCGTATCAACTCATCCAATGCGGCATTTCTTGTTAATTCGTCCATTAATGGTATCTGCTTAAACAACTCAGTGTCAGCAGGTCTGAATATTGCGGCAGCTAACAATAAGGGAGCAATTATCCCGGCAGTTTTATTACAGACACCCATAATACTCATTCTCTGGGCTGCACTTTCTTTCGATCCGATCATTGTGATGTAGACATTAGCAGCCGGTTGCAATACTGCCAGGCCTGTTCCAATTGAGAAAAGCCCTAAAAGAAATAATCCGTATGTCCTGGTCAGGGCAGCCGGCACAAAAATAAGAGCGCCCAGGGCCATTATCCAGAAACCAATCATCATCCCTGTTTTAAATCCAACTTTTTCAAGTAAGTGTGCTGCCGGTACTGCCATTACAAAATAGGCAATGTAGAACGCAAAAGCTACCAATAAAGACTGGACATAATTTAATTCGCATGCGATTTTAAAATATGGGATTAATATTGCATTTATCCAGGTAGTAAAACCGAAAATAAAAAACAATAATGCTATGATCATTATTGACAGAACAGTCTTACGTGTGGACAACGAACCTGCATTCACCACTTCTATCTTCTTTCTCATTTTTATCACGTTAATTTATTAATCCTGTTTATTAAAAGTTATAATTTTCAGATTGAGATTAAAGCTGTCACCACTCTTTATTCTATTATTGCTGAAAATCGATATAGTAATCAAGGTTTTCGCGGACAATAATATCCAACGGTACATATTGCATTTTTTTTGGCTCTGTTTTGTATACAAACAGATCAAACAAAGTTTTAACGGCGCGTGCCCCTTGTTGAATCGGACTTTGGGAGATAATCCAGTCGATACTGCCATCTCTCAGACGACTGATATTACCTTCAACCAGATCGAAACCGATCAAACGGATGTTTAGCTCATGGTTTAAATGGAAACTGGCAACCAAATGCGATTTTGAAGTTGTAACAAATACTCCTTTAATATTTGGATTTTTGATATAGTATTTAGTCAATTCCTGAAAAATGATGGTCATATCCGTTGAAGTGATAATCAAAGTGTTGATTGAGTGTTCATGTTCTGTAAAGTTTTCTTCAAAGTAGTTACGGAATCCTTTTTCTATCAGATTAAGGTTTGAGGAATTTTCCATCCCTTTTACGATATTCAATACAAGTATCTGCTCTCCTGAACGAAGCATCGACTTCATAAGCTTCCCGGCTACAAAGCCACTACGTTCGGCATTTGGGCCTATATAACTGATGTTTTTCTGATTGGGAATCGTTGCATCTATGAATACATATGGTATTTTATTCTTTTCCAGCTTTTTCACAAACAGGATACTTTCTTTGATGAACAATGGAGCCAGAATGACACCATCAGGATTCAACCCGATAATCTTGTTGGCTTGTTCTATGAATGAAGACTCGTCGAATAGACTGAAATAGAAAGTTTCAAGGGTAAACCCGAAGTCTTTGAATCCTTCAGCAGCCTGTTCTGCACCTTGTTTGGGCAGTTGCCAATATTCGTTTTCAGACGAAATTTGCGGAAAAAGACTGCATACTGTAAATTGATTTCTCATGGACAAGGCACGGGCCAACATATTGGGATTAAAATTGTGTTCTTTGACAGCGTCTTCAATCCTCCTCTTTTTATCAGCAGATACTTTACCGCGATTGTGGATTACCCGGTCTACCGTTCCGGCCGATACTTTCGCATGTCTGGCAATATCTTGTATGGTTATTTTTTTTGCGCTCATATCGAAAAAAATTCAAATTGTAACGGAGCAGAACGAAATCTCATGCTTTTGCCATATTGTTTCAAAGGTTCCAAAGTATAGTGCTGCTCTTGCTCCGAATGTTCCGGGAAAAGATGGTTATAAAACCAATGAACATTCAGGATATAATTTACAAATATAAACAAATGGCAATCAATATTATTATGAGATTGTGTGCGGACACACAATCTCATATTCCACAAGAAATTAATTCTATAATGTCAATTGATATTCAGCATATTAATATATTTTAAACTGATTATAAAATGTTGTAAAACATTTTATATGTGTGCGGACACATTTATAAAGTTTTGTGGTACTCGCAAAAAAAAGATCGGTAAAGTGAATCCGTCACCGATTCCTTCACAATCGTTTCCAATCGATTTATTGGATATCAAGTAAATATGTTGCGATCGCCTTTCCTTTTTCAGCTGATAACCTCTTCCCATTTTTCACTTGAAACAGATTTTTCCATTGCCTCGAGTACCGCCACATATTTTAAGATACTTGCATGGCTGAGCGGTTCTTTTCCGGTGCGGAACATCCCGACGATATCGCGGTAACATCTTTCAGGACTGGTCTCCTGGACCCTGGATTTGAGTTCAACAACTCCTTTTTTTGTTTCCACAAACGTTTCCCAGCCGTAATGAAGCGTACTGAACACAAGGTTGGCCTGCAACCCGCTTTCAAAAATCAGAACAGCCCCTGCTTTTTTCCCGTATTTGTTGATTTTTACGACTTTGATGTCATCGCCAAACATGTACATCAGCGGTTGTACCAGGTGTACCCCATAAAAGAATATTCCTCCGTATGGAGATTCGATGTCAGCGGGGCCATGGCGCACAATGTTGTTGAATTCGCCAAGGGACTTTATCTGTTCGGCAATATCGAATGTAGAATCACTATGGGCAATGGTACTGTACGATGAAACCGGAGTGCCTGCTTCCCGGGCCATTGCCAGAAATTCTTTTCCTTCTTCAACCCGGTAACAAAAAGGTTTGTCGATAAAGGTCGGAATCCCCGCTTTTACAAAAGGTGTAGCAGCTTCAAGGTGATATTTGGCATGTCGATGGTCAACGATAAGTGCATCAATTTTTCCAAGCATCTCCTTTGGATCTTTTACGATGTTGGGGATCTTCCCCGCTTCAGCCGTTTTACGGGCGAAAACATCGGTTTCGCCCCAAAGATGAGTGACTTCCACTCCGGGAAACTTTTTATCGACATTAAACATTTTTCCGAAGCCAACGGAATGTGAGTTCTCGGCGCCGATGATTCCGATTCTGATGAGTTTTTCATTTGACTGGTTTTTCGGAATCAGTCTGGATGCGGTGGCTCCTATACTTGAAAATGTCAGGGCAGAAAGGGCTGCCCCATTACCCACTGTTTTTATAAATGATCTTCTTGTATTCATCATTTCAAATTTGAAAATTTAAAAAACTTCCCGCCCCCGTAAAAAGGGGCGGGAGAATTTTGCTCATGAATGTAATTATTCTGGTTTTTTCTTTACAATTTCATTTCCCAGCCTTTTTCATAGTTACGTTGCCAGAGGCTAAGAGCTTCCTTATTGTCAAGTATATGTCCTGTTTTTGGATCGATTTTTAGGTTGCTCCCTACGCGCTGAGAAATATTTCCAAGTTGTACCAAAAGCGTACTTTTATGTCCTGAATCAATGTCTGAATTAAGTTTTGCCCCGGTTTTAATGCTTTCAAAGAAGTTTTGAATATGCTTACTATCAAGATTGGCATCCGGATTAGACAAGTTACGGGCATCAATAATTTTTTCGTTTTTCACCTCTTTCACTACTTTGCTTTGCAAATCGAATATGGTGTATGCATTTCCGTCGATCAGCAAACTACCGTTTTCGCCGTAAAACATTGCTCCGACTGTACTTCCTTCGATTGTTTTTCCATTACAGCTACGTCCTTCCCAGGTCATGGCAATATTATTACCGAACTCAAAATTGATTATTTGTGTGTCAGGTGTTTCCCAGTCGTCATGATAACGATAGCGTCCCCCTGAAGAACTAACTTTGGTGGGGTAATCGACATCAAGTCCCCAACGCAACAAGTCAATCATATGGGTACCATTGTTCAGTGCTTCACCAGTACCCCAGTGCCAGCGCCAGTGCCAGTTGTAATGGACGATGTTGTCTTTATAAGCTTTTCGCGGGGCAGGTCCCTGCCACAGGTCCCAGTTGAGCCACTCCGGCACGGCGACTTCTTTACCAATACCAATTGGCCCACGATTGTTGGTGTACCAACCTTTTCCCAGGTAGGAGCGGCCAATTGTACCATCTCTCAATTCCTGAATTGCCTTGATCACATTCGGGTACGAGCGGCGTTGGTTTCCCATTTGGACTACTTTATCATATCTTTTTGCAGCCTTGATCAGCATTTCACCTTCGGCAGGGTTGTGACTGCAAGGTTTTTCCACATATACCTGTTTTCCGGCCTGCATCGACAAAAGTGCAGCAGGAGCGTGCCAGTGGTCGGGTGTTGCAATTACCATGGCATCTATATCTTTGCTTTCGAGCGAACGGCGGAAGTCGCTTATTCCCTTTGGTTGGTGCTTTTGAATTTCGTTCACCGAAACAATACACTTTTCCATTGCATGGCGATCAACGTCGCAAATGTGGGCCACATCGCAGTTGGTTTGGTTGGCAAAGGTATCGGCCAAGGCTTTTCCTCTTGAGTTAACACCCATGACCGAAACCCTGATTTTCTCATTTGAGCCCATAATCCGGTTGTAACTTCTTGCACTGAAACCGGGAAGAACCCCCCCGGCAACAGCAAGGGCTGATACCCCTGCTGATTTTTTCAGAAATTCCCTTCGTGTGTTTTCCATAATAAGTTGTACTGAATAAATATTAATATCGGTATTATCTTACAATTCTTTTATTCTAATATTCTTCCACATCGATTTTTTATTTTTCTGCCACTCCCTGAATGCACCGTGAAACTGAATGCCTATAAAACCGGAGATTGACTTGTCATCCGTTGTATTAACTATCGGAACACCGTTAACCCAGGTTTGTATTTTGTTACCGTTCATTAATATTTTAAAATGATTCCAATCCATTGGTATGAAAGCTTTTTGTTCTTTTTCTTTACCGGCCAAAGTCACTATCCATCCACGGTTTCCAGGTTCATACAAACCACCTGACCAGGCTCGGCTGGATGGATCTACCTCAATTTGGTATCCCCATACATACCCTGTCCTCCATTTAGTTTGCCTTTTTGTACCATTAATATCACCTGCCACATATATTGTTGAAGTTTCCTTATCCCACATGCGGCTTCGGCATTGAAGTCCTGAATTGAGAGATGTATCTATTTTTACATCAAATTCAAGAATAAAATTATCATACGACTTTTCCGTAACAAGGTAACCACCTTCATTATTCATTGTTGTATTGCAGACAATCATTTTGTCTTTGACATAAAAATCGGGTTTACTATCGGGATTCGTCCAGTCCTGATTTAAAACCTTCCATCCCTTGAGTGTTTTACCATCAAAAAGATCGTGCCAGCCATCTTTATTAACAGGTTTATTTGTAAAGGCCATAGTGATAAAAACAATCGATGCCAGGGTAAACCAGGTGGATTTTTTTAACAATTTTATAAAATACATAACAATGTCTATTTTTAGATAAATACAATTACATTCCGGATTTTTTTAGAAATCCAATTATCCTTAATATATTAATATCAATAACCTGGGTTTTGTTCCATCACAGCATTAATGTTTAAGTCAATCTGAGATTGAGGAATTGGGAGCAAGTTATTATAAACCTGAATATTTGCACCGGGATTTTTAGGATTATTATTATAACGCAGGGTTCTCTCTATTAATTTACCCATGCGACGTAAAGTTATTGGCCTCCACTCTTCACCGTATAGTTCTCTTGTTCGTTCATCACATATATAATCCAAATTTACAGCAGCAGGTAAAACCGGAGTTGCATTGGCCCTGTTCCTGATTTTATTAATATCAGCTGCAGCTTCATCCAATTTATTTAGACGGACATAAGCTTCAGCCCGCAGGAGCAATGTTTCGGCCAAACGTATTGCATAAAGATCTTTATGAGTAAATCCTCCACCCGATCTTTCAGGCTGAGTAAAGTGATTAAGAGGATCGGCAAACTTCATAAAGAATGGATAGATATACTGACATGTATCTCTCATCAGATCCCTTGATCCGGCAGGGAAAAGACTAAAATCAATTTTTTTCTTATCGTAGATCGATCCGGGACTATCATAATAGTAGTTTCTTTTAATATTATGCCTGGCATTTCGTATGTCGTTATTCCAGTCGCTTCGCCATATATCATAAGCTGTATAATTAGTAGGACGCATCCATGAAACCGGGCGGCCCAATGTGTCAGAATATCCTGTATAGGCTCCGTTAACCAACTCACCTCTAAATGCCTTGAAGCCATCAGGAGTATTTCCCATTCTGTAATATGCCGGTCCAAACATCCTGTCACCGTCGACAACTCCCCCTCCGGTAATAAGCGGCTCTACCTGAACGACCCAAATAGCTTCAGTATTTTCTGCCAGGTTTTGATTTCCATATCCGAAAAGATCCATATATACATCACCTGATCCAAATACATCATGTCCAAGTCTAGTTCCGAAACGAGTTTTCATAAGTGCATATTTGTATCCATCAATTACTTTTGAAGCTGCATCCACTGCTAACTGGTATTTAGATTCGGTTAGATATAACTCACTCAGCATATGCCATGCAGCTCCCTGGGTTATCCTCCCTGGAGCGGCCTCTTTACCGGGTACAGGCAAATTTGCTGAAGCAAAAGTTAAATCCTCTTCCATAAGCTTATAAATATCTGCTTTGGGAGCTCTTACAAAATCAGTTTTTGCGGAATTAATTACCTCGCTTACAAGGGGAACATCACCATAAAACGAAACCAGAATACGATATGCATAGGCCCTGAAGAACATCGCTTCTGCCAGGTATGAATTTTTTTGAGCCTCATTCTCCCAAAGAGCGATATCTGAAGTATTAATTCCTGCTATAAGAACATTCGCCCTTTGAATATTTTGGTAATTCCACTTCCATAAATTCCATATCCTATCATTTTCCGAAGTTAAATATGTTTTATAATTGTTTAGGAATTGTATGTCGTTCGGGTCTTCACCAAAAAAAGCCACATCAGTTCCCATGCCTCGCGTTAGGGTTCCGATAAAGTTACCGCCATAAAACCAGTTACGGGCTGAGAAATGTAATCCGGCTATTCCCTGTTGAATTCCCGGGAGCGTGTTATAGGCGTTCTCAGGTGAAAGAAAATCAAGGGGAGTTTCTTTGAGCACATCTTTCGTACAGGAGGTAAACATCAAAAGTGGAATAATTGCAAACAATAGACACTTTTTTCTAAATATATATGAATATTTCTTCATTGTTTTAATTTTAAGTTCATGATTATTAAACTGAAAATATTGATTAATCAAATTAGAGTGTAATCCTAAAACCTGTGGTAATGTTTCTCATAAGAGGTGAATTACTAACCCCGGTTTCCGGATCCCAACCTGACCACTTGGTCCAAGTGTACAAGTTTTTACCAGATACAAAAAACTGGCAGTTTCCTATTTTTAAGGTTTTCAGCAAATTGGGACTAAAATTATAAGTAAGAGAGATATCCTGTAATCGCACAAAACTCCTGCTTTCATAAATTCCACCATGTACTGCAGGAGAATTATATATTCCTGTAGAATTATTTACTCCATTATCGGGTGTCCAGTAAGGACGAACTGCCGAGCCGTTTATCCTGTATGAGGTGTCTGAGATCCAATCGATATTGACTACTGAAGAATTGTCTGCCAAATAGTAATCATCACCTCCCTGTATTGAGTTAAGAAGGAATGAAAAAGAAAAATTCTTATATGATAAGACATTGGTGATACTAAAACGATAATTAGGTGTGTTATATCCAATGATAGATCTGTCCCCATTCGCCTCAATAACCCCATCTTTATTCTGATCGACATATTTGAACTGGCCTGGATACCAGTTGGCAAGGGTTTTGCCGCTATAAAGTTCCTGTTCTGTCCAGAGCCCTCCTGCCATTTTATAATCATATATGGCACTAATAGGTTCTCCTACAAACCATGAATTTCCGATATCCTTGTCATTTGCACCACCATAAAGCGAGGAGATCTTATCTCTGTTAAGCGAAAATATAAAATTCGTTGTCCAATTTAAACGACCTTTTAAATTAATAGTTTTTAATGCCAGTTCAATACCTTTATTGTCTATTGCTCCAATATTTGCCCAGACGTTTGCATATCCTGTTGTCATGGGAAGAGCCCTGCTAACCAGTACATCGGTGGTTTCAGACTTGTACACATCGATTGAACCTGATATTCTATGGTTAAAAAATGCATAGTCTATTCCTGTATTTAACGATGTCGTTGTTTCCCATCCCAGATCATCATTTCCCAAAGTACTTGGATAAACAGCAATCGCCGTTGTGGAACCATAAACATAAGCATCAGAAGTCATCCTGGAAAAGCTTGAATATCGCCCTATTCCCTGGTTTCCATTTTTCCCGTAAGAGACCCTCAACTTCAAATATATCGATTTCATATCTCTTAAAAAAGACTCCTCAGATGCCACCCAGCCTAATGAAAGCGAAGGAAAGTTGGCATACTTAGTGTTGGCTCCAAATCCGGAGAAGCCGTCTCTTCGAACCGTTGCTGTTAATAAATAGCGGTTTTTGAGAGAATAGTTTAGACGCGCCATGTACGAAAGACTATTTTCTTCCCAGGCTGTCGATGCAACAGTGGCAACAGCGCCAAGCGCCATATTATTATAACCCAGGACTGGATTTCCAAATCCCTGTGCATTAAGAGTTGAACTTTGCGCATGCCTGTTTTCCCTACTGTAAAGTAGTGTGGCATTTATCTGGTGATCACCAATAGTTCTTAGGTAAGTGATAATATTATTTACAATTGAATTTCTTTCCTCATATGGATTCTTTATCGCCTGGCCTTTGTTCCCTGCTCCTTCCGGAGTTGTGACAGGATAAAAAGTGTTATTATTCCTGGTGGAATAGGTGTTGGAATAGTTTAATTCATAGGTTAGCCCTTTTACCCATGGAACTGTTATCTTGCCGCTTCCTACAAGAAACAGGTTATTCCTGATATCACTGTTGTCGACATATAAATTATTAAGCGGGTAAGGCATATAAGATTCTCCTGTGAGGAACATATCGTAGTGTGGAGAACCTATCTTATTATTTGCCAATGGACTGGCAGCTCTTGCTGATCCAAGACTAGCTTCCAGTCCGGAATAATCGCGATATGAATAGGATGTGATTAATCCTAATGTAAACCAATCGGTAACTTTGCTCTCAACATTACTATTCAAGGTGATTCTCGAAAACTGATCATTCTTCAGAATTCCTTCTTCATTTGCATAAGATGCTGATACAAAGTAATTGCTTCGGTCTGTTCTTCCTGAGAAGCTAAGGTTATAGTTTTGAATCGGGGCTATTTGCGTTATTTCATCTACCCAGTTAATTTCATTCCCTGCCAGGTAATTATCTCTTTCTTCCTGTGATCTCAGGCGTGCAGCTACTATATTACGGTCTGTGACATCTGGTCTGACAGGTTTTCCTGTTGCACTTGTAGGTTTAGTCTTATACCATGCGTATAAATTTTGCTGATAATAATAATCAATAAGCCTTACAGCATATTGATCGGCATTCATCACTTTCATTGGATTATTTGTCATATCCTGGAAGCCATATGACATATTAAACGATACAGCTGGTTTGTCTGTTTTCCCTTTTTTAGTTGTAATGAGCATTACACCATTAGCCGATCTTGATCCATAAACAGCAGCTGAACTGGCATCCTTAAGAATATCTACTGATTCGACATCATTGATATTAATATCGGCGATTTCACCATTATAAATAATACCATCCCTTACAATTAGTGGTCTGTCACTTGCCGAGAGTGAGGTTTGTCCTCGTATTGATAGATTTGGTTCAGTACCTGCGAGACCGGATCCCTGAACATTTACACCAGCCGAAACTCCGGATAAAGCTTGCAAAAGATTAGTATTGGTCTGAGATGCCTTCTCTCCTAAAGATACCCTGTCTACGGAACCGGTTAAGTCGCTTTTTTTCTGAGTGCCATAACCAATCGCAACTACTTCTTCGATGCCAATTGTTTCTTCTAGAAGTGTAATATTAAATGTTGTTTTATTTCCAATTGACATCTCCTGTGTCTTCATCCCGACAAACGAGAATGTCAGAATTTTAGCATCATTAGGTAATACAAGCGAAAAATTGCCGTCATTATCTGTAGTTGCACCTGTTGTGGTACCTTTTACTACAACCGATGCTCCGGGAATTGATAAGCCGGATGGATCAGTGACTTTGCCTGCAATTTTTTTTGTGAGCTGTTGTGCAATCATCGCGGTAGGGGACAATACAATTTTACGATCAACAACAGTTATCTCAACTGCTTTACCATCAAAAATCTTGTTGATAACATCACTGATTTTTTCATTTTTAACGGTAATGTCAATCTTCCGGTCAACATCGATCAGCTCATTGTTGTAAATAAAGAAGAATTCGCTGGAGCTTTCAATTGTCTTTAGCGCCTCTTTGACAGTTACGCTTTTCAAATCAAGCGATATCCGCGTATTTTGCGAATAACTTTCTGAAGCCAATAGGCCTAGTGTTGATGTGATTAGAAAAATTAGCGTTAGTCTCATAATAAAAAACATTTTTTGTAGAAAATTCCCGGACGGAACTTCTCTGTCTTTGATAATTTTTTTCATAAATTTGAACGATTTTTATTAATAATTAATTTTTGATTGCCTGTTGTTCAGGCATGTTGAAAATTTAAACAGGGGAGTGCTTCCAACACTTTCCTGTTTTTTCGTTAATCCATAGGCAAGCTAATTTTATTGTTTATTTTGATTTTAAGATGATCCTTCGTTTTGAATAAGAGTTGTCATTGAGTTTTTTAGCAGGGATGACTTTATATTCCATTTGCGATGTGAGATTGAGAATACTTAAAACCTGTTCGAGCGGTTCATCAATAAAAGTCCCTGTAAACCGGTATTTATCCAGTTTTTTGTCGGCTAGCTCAATATCAACATTGTACCAATTCTCCAGTTTATCAATAACTGTATTTATCGGATCATTGGATAAAACAATCTTTCCGTCTGTCCATGCGGTATATTTGTTTAGATCTTTTTCGGTTTTCCTCATTAGGGTGTTTTCCGACTGGTTGTAAAATGCTACCTGGTTAGGTTTCATTTCCATAAGGTCAGAAATTTCATTGTTGGTTTTCTGCTGGAGCTGAATACTCCCTTCAATCAGGGCTATAGTTAAAGATGAGTTGTTAGGATAAGCATCGACATTGAAAGTTGTCCCCAGCACCTTGATTTGAATTTTATGAATATCTACGATGAATGGTTGTTCGCTGTTTTTGGCAACTTCAAAATGACCTTCTCCCGTTAGTTCTACATTCCTGGTTTTCGCTCCGTTGAATGAATTTGGAAACCGTAAAGTACTACCGGAATTCAGATAAACAACGGTTCCGTCGGCCAACCCGACACGCGACTGGGTTCCATAACTTGCTTTTACCTGCTGATAAACAATGGCATCATTTATTCCAGACGGTTTTGAAACCAGGAACAGATTATAAAGAGCAGAAAGAAGTACTGCCATGATCAAAACTGCGGCTATTTGTGCGAAAACAGGCAACCATTTGATCTGGTGTCTGTCAATGCCTGCTTTTTTGCGGGTTGTACCAAGGGATTTGGGAAGATCAATCTGCGAAGTCATTGCCAGGCGACTGGAATTCTTCCAAATCTCTTTAAGATCATTGTACTCCAAAAGATTCAATTTGTCTTCCAATTTCCAGGTATTTAAATTAACTGACTCTTCACCAGTTATTTCACCCGAGAATGATTTTGCAATCAGATCGTATATATCGTCGTTTTCAATTTTCATCCGCAATATTGTTCAGTGAATTTGCTCGTTTCAATGAAATGACAAATAAAGACAGGGGATACCCTACATAGTGAGAAAAGAAAAATTGAAAATGAGAAAATGGGAAAGCCTTTGACGTGTCTTGTCATTGGCTCATTATGTCATTATGGGATAAGGGGCGAAGCGAAGGGTCACGATATATCGTGACCCTAGAGTTTGGCATTTAATTAACTTCCTTTTTGCACAAACAAATCCCGCCTTGCAGGAGTCATTTTTGTAGAGAAAGGGAATATCAAAAACCAAAGGCGAATCTACCTTAATGGGATTAAATGTTGAGCGACATGTCCCGAGACCAACAGGATTCGGGAAGCGAAATCCCGGGAACGAAGTGATTCGGGACTGAAAAAAGTAAAGTACGTCTAAACACAAAATCTGTAAACAAAAATCAGGACGAGTCAAAGGGTTTTTTGTCACCATTACACAAAAGCACCAAACCACTTGCAAAAATAATGTACTTATATTAGCTTATTGTATCTGCCTTTTTCACTTTATTTGCCCATAGCAATCCGGAACATAGTAAAAAGGATGGGATTCGAAAATTTATGCTTCTTCGAAGAAGGCAAATATTCAGATAATGAAATGCGCAATAATTTAAGCGCCCTGCCAATTAAAGCTTCAACACCTTTGGGGGTAATCTCCATTTTTTGAGCAATCTCTTTATTGGTGAAATTTTCGAATCTACTGTATTCGAAAGCCATCTTACACCTGCCAGGTAATGCGGAGAGGGCTATAATTAGTTGCTCTTCAAAGTCATGGACGTCGATTTGGTTATCGGTTGTGTTCTCAGCCTGCGCGTCAGCAGGGATATCTTCTAATTTCGTATTTCGTTTTTCCCGCTTAATAAAATTGAGACAATGATTCCGAACCATTGTGGTCAGGTAAGATGTCAAGTGGTCAACATGATCCAATGAAGCACGATTTTCCCATAATTTGATAAAAACGTGCTGCACAAGACTTTGAGCAGTATCTTCATCATGGACAATTGAGTACGCAAAACGGCACAGGTTCTGGTATTGATCGTTGAAAATCCTATCAAAGGCACGAGAATTACCGCTCTTCAACTCCTCAAAAAGAAAACTATCTATTCGTTCCCTTTCAGTCATTCACGCAAGTATTGGTTATAATTGACGGGCAAATGTAGTTAAATGAGGGAAACTACAATAGATAGAAATCGGATTAAATAGGAATGCGAATTATTCCGGGTATTTCAATTGATAATCAAAGAATATACCTTCCTTCGGACAGAATGGATTTCACCATCAAAAAAGACATTACCGAGGAAGAGCTTTCATTTGGAAAAAAGTCGATAATAGACATATCAAAAATTATATTTTAAGTTTATCGCCAGTTGACTTCAGTACAGATAGATTATAACCGTACACATCTATTGAACCGAATACCTTATCGTAATGGAAGTTGCGGTGCTGGCTGTTAAGTGCTTAACGCTTATAAGCATGGACATTGTACATTCCATAGGCATTGTGATAAACCTTACCTCTGCATGATTTCACAGAAGAACATGAACAGAAGCAGAACAGTACAACGATAAGAAACAGAATTAGCTTTTTCATTTTTTTCATTGTTAAAGTTTGTATAATCAGATCAGAAAAAATAAATAACAGAATTTCTTTTGTTCAATAATTTATTCCATTTTATTGAATGATAAACCCATAGAAGGTTTACGGATCAATTCAATAATGGTTGCGAATTGCTCTTTTAATTTTCCTGTTATTCAACATGTTTATTTTCTCCTGAACGCGCAAAAAAAAAATAGGGTGTCCCGATTTTCGGGACACCCTATTAATTCATGTTTAAATCCAATCGGCTTTATTCCGATCGAAACGGATCTGTTTCTGTAAGTTTATTCTGGTTTTATTTATATTGGTTTTTCAACTCGTCATACCATTTTTTTAATTATTTCTCTCAACAACTCATTATGCTCTTTCTTTAAAGAGATAAATTTATTTACCCATGAAACGAGCATGGCAATTAACCACAAAAGGAGATGTATAAAGTCTTGCGAGTTCCATGAGTGGATGATTGGATTTTATGGAATTATGCTCTTCTATCCAAAAGAAATACAGCAACTTAATTGCAATATAAACGAATGAATAAACCAGGAACAGAACACCAAATATTATCGTTAAAAAAATATGATAATGAAAACAGGAAGGAGAGGAAAAAAGCTTATGATTACAGGTTTTATGTTATAAATAAAGGTTGAATTATAAAATTAGTCCGGAATAAATAGAAATATGAAATTAGTATTTTTGCAATTATTTTCGCTATCATTAAACGATTTATAAGAATTGAAGTCAAACAAAAACGAATTCAAATTTCCAGGAATTAACAAGACATTATTGAACAATTAATTAACTTATTATGAAAAGAACAATTGCCAGGTTAGTCACCCAATCTTTTAGTTTATTGCTTTTCTTTTCGGTTTCAGTGACCACAGTACGGGCGCAGGATAAGTCTGCGTTCACCAATAACTGGCCCGAATGGCGCGGTTTAAACAATACCGGTTCAGTTTCGGAAGGTAACACCCCGGTTGAATTCAGTGAAACAAAAAATATCAAGTGGAAAACTGAAATTCCCGGGAAAGGACATGCTACGCCAATTATCTGGGGAAACCAGGTCATTATTCAAACTGCAGTGGCAACCGACAGGAAACCTGAAAAAACAGAGGCAGCAGGGTCTGCCGCAAGTTCGATGGCCCCGAATCAGGCTGAATTTATTAGCCAGTTTACGGTGATTTCGGTTAATAAAACTACGGGAAAGATAATCTGGCAGACGGTTGTGAAAGAAGTACTACCTGTCGAACGGACTCACGAACTTGGTAGCTGGGCATCGAATTCGCCATGTACTGACGGAGAAAATATTTATGCCTACTTTGGTTCCCGGGGTTTGTACTGTCTCGATTTTAAAGGGAATATTAAATGGGAACGCAATTTTGGTCAAATGGATATTGTAGCCAGTTTTGGTGAAGGCAGTTCGCCTGCTGTTTATAAAGACAAGATATTTGTCCAGTGGGACCACCAGGGGAAATCGTATATGTATGCCCTGAATAAAAAAACCGGGGATGAGATTTGGAAAGTTGAAAGAACTGAGATTACCTCATGGGCAACACCATTGGTTGTTGAGGTTAACGGCAAAACACAGGTTATTACCAGTGCAACCAATAAGGTAAGAAGTTATGACGCCGAAAACGGTGAAATTATCTGGGAATGCACCGGAATGACCAAAAATGTAATTCCTTGTCCGCTCTATGCCGATGGCATCCTTTACCTGATGAGCGGATTCCGTGGTAATGCCCTTAAAGCGGTTGACCTGGCCAAAGCCAAAGGCGACCTCACCGGAAGCAGTGCTGTTCTTTGGGAGTACAACCAGGATACACCCTATACGCCAAGTCCGTTGTTGATGGATGGAAAGTTGTATTTTCTGAAAGCCAACAATGGCACCATGACTTGTTTGAATGCCAAAGACGGGAAGGTTCTATACAGCAATCAGAAAATGGATGGAATCAGCAATATTTTCTCATCGCCAACCGGTAATAACGATAAAATCTATGTGGCAGGAACCGGAGTTGTTGACGTGGTGAAAGCCGGCAATGATTTTTCATTGTTAGCCAAAAATACATTGGACGATACATTTCATGCATCACCGGTAATTGTTGGCAACGACCTGTTTTTAAGAGGATTTACACATTTATATTGTATTTCTGAAAAATGATTTTGGATAAAGTTATTAAGTCCCCCCTTTGAAAATCAAAAAACAAAAGGTCACGAAGGCCCTAAGGCACAAAGTTCCACAAAGTAACGAATAGATGATGTTTACACTTTGTGATGCTCCGTGTCTAAGGGCCTCCTATATAACTATTTTTAAATGCCTGGTAATCTAAAATATTATCTCAAACCCGGCGGGTTTGTATGTTTATAGAAATATGATGTGAAAGTGCAACATTTGACTCCGGCCGGAGTCAAACACCATATTTTGATCTCATTTTCTATAAACGTACGACCTCTCTTAGGTCATTTAAAAATAAATGCAATTTCATTTTAAAGTTATCTGTTTTGAGGTTGGAGTATCATCACTCCCGATTACTTGGTGGCAAAATAAGATTTTATAAAACAGTTCTCCCCTAAACATTCCTGGATAATCCTTTTTACAGCTATACCCAAATTTGTATAATGGCGTTTACAAATTTGAACATATTGCTCTATTGTTGGGATTATCAGTCTCTTCGTTTCCTGTAATTAGCGGGTGACATGCCCATGACTTTATGGAAAACGCGCGAGAAATAGAACTGATCTTCGTGCATAAAATTGATCCTCTGAGCTACAGGATCGTTTTCATCAGCCTTACGAACCTATCTGAACTGACTTACAAGGGTAAACGAAGCAAGCAAATAGGCCAGGCAAAGGTGCATATTCGAGTGTTTCGATGCTGAATCCCCTGTCGAGGTTGCGAAAAATATCGGAGAATAATCCAAGCTGTCTTTAATTCTTCTGCTACTTTTACATAACTTAATTGACAACTTGTGGAAAATATCAATCTAAACAAAAAATTCATCGTTGGAATTACACTGGTTTCTGCCATGGGAGGGCTATTATTCGGTTACGACTGGGTCGTTATCGGGGGAGCAAAGCCTTTTTATGAACGGTTTTTCGACATCACACAATCACCATACCTGCAGGGGTGGGCCATGAGCAGCGCGCTGATTGGCTGTTTGTTCGGGGCAATGATTTCAGGTTATTTGACCGAACGTTTAGGTCGTAAAATTCCATTGATTGGTGCTGCTGCCTTGTTTACCATAGCAGCCATTGGTACAGGAGCGGCCAGCCAGTTTACCATGTTTATTATTTTCAGGTTGGTCGGAGGATTAGGAATTGGCCTCGCATCTGCGCTATCGCCCATGTACATAGCCGAAATTTCCCCTGCCTCGATGCGCGGAAGATTGGTTTCTGTCAACCAGCTGACTATTGTTGTGGGGATACTGGCAGCGCAGGTCATCAACTACCTGATTGCCGACAAAGTTCAGGAAGGTGCTACAGGAGATATGATCCTTCAGTCGTGGAACGGGCAAACGGCCTGGCGCTGGATGTTCTGGGCCGGCACCATCCCGGCTTTACTGTTTTTTATCCTGGCATTTACAATACCTGAAAGTCCGCGTTACCTGGGCAAAACGGGAAAATGGGAAGGTGCCCTGCGCATCCTCGAAAGGATTGGTGGTCGTGAATATGCCATCCGGGAAAAAAACAACATTGCCGAAACGCTGAACGGAACAGACCAAAAAGTGGAATGGAAATCTTTGACAAGTAAAAAAATCAGGCCGGTTTTGGTTTTGGGAATTATACTGGCTATTTTTCAGCAATGGTGCGGTATCAACGTAATTTTCAATTATGCCGAAGAAATATTTACCTCTGCCGGGTATTCGGTCAACGATATGCTATTCAACATTGTAATCACGGGCACTGTCAATCTTGTATTCACCTTGCTGGCCATGCGGATGGTGGATAGCTGGGGTCGCCGTAAACTGATGCTGCTGGGTTCTGCTGGACTTGCAGTTATATATTTTATGTTGGGTTCAAGTTACTTCTTTGAATTAAAAGGGCTTGCCATCCTTATATTGGTGATGGTTGCCATTGCTACCTATGCCATGACACTCGCACCAATTACCTGGGTAATTCTTTCAGAGATTTTCCCCAACAGCATCAGGGGTGCTGCTATGGCCATTGCTACAACGGCGCTTTGGATCGCCTGTTTTGTACTTACCTATACTTTCCCGATTTTAAATAAACTACTGAATGCCAGCGGCACATTCTGGCTCTACGCTTTTATCTGCTTTTCGGGCTTTTTATTTATCCTGAAAAAATTACCCGAAACCAAGGGTAAGAGCCTTGAAGAGATTGAAAAAATAAAGAAATAAACTACAATAAACCCTGAAGGCATAATAGAATTAAATAATTAAATCTATTCCAATGAGACGAATAAACATTCTGATCAGCTTACTTGCAATTCTGGCCGTTGGCTGTAATCAACAAGTTGGTAAGCAAAAAATTGATCTTTCCGGAACATGGAAATTTGCTGTTGATCCCGGTGATAAAGGAGTTTCGGAAAAATGGTTCAGTCAAACGCTGGCTGATCAGGTGACGCTTCCCGGCTCCATGTCAACCAACGGGAAAGGCGACGATATCTCACTTACCACCAAATGGACCGGGCAGATTGTTGACAGTTCGTTTTTCAAAAGCGCGGAATATGCCAGGTACCGCGAACCGGGGAATATCAAAATCCCGTTTTGGCTGCAATCGCTGAAGCATTACCAGGGAGCGGCCTGGTACCAGAAAGAGGTTACCATTCCCCGAAATTGGAAAGGGCTGAATATTGGCCTGTTCCTCGAACGTTGCCACTGGGAAAGCCGCCTTTGGATTGACAGCAAGGAAGTTGGTATGCGTAATTCGTTGGGAACACCTCATGTTTACGATCTTACGACCCTCCTTACCCCGGGAAAACACACCCTAACGGTTTGTATCGACAACCGGACCAAAGAGATTGATCCGGGACTGAACTCCCACAGCATCTCTGATCATACACAAACCAACTGGAACGGTATGGTGGGGCAATTGTTCCTTGAAGCCCGGCCAGTGATGAATATTCATAATATTAATGTCTTCCCTGATGTTCAGAATAAAAAGATTACAGCCAAAATAAATGTAGTAAACCCAATAGCGAAAGCGACCAAAATCAAACTGAACATCAAGGTAGACGGGCCGACTTCACCAACAGAACAATCGGCTGATTTCGAACTCAGCCCGGGAGATAATATCCTGTCGGTGAGATACCCCATGGACAGCGATGTGAAGCTTTGGAACGAATTTCACCCCGATCTTTACAAACTTACAGCCGTTTTAACTGATCCGGCTTCAGGAACTTCTGACACCTGCCAGACCATTTTCGGAATGCGCGAGTTTAAAGCAGTTGGTAAACAAATACAAATCAATGGTCAACCTACCTTTTTGCGCGGAACGCTCGAATGTGCGATCTTCCCGAGAACAGGCTATCCGCCAACTTCTGCTGACGAATGGCTACGTATTTTCAATATCTGCCGTGCACACGGGCTGAATCATATGCGTTTTCACTCATGGTGCCCGCCAAAAGCTGCCTTCGATGCTGCCGATCAGACCGGTTTTTACCTCCAGGTGGAATGTTCGTCATGGGCCAACCAGTCGACCACCTTAGGCGACGGAAAACCTTTCGACAAATACCTTTACGAAGAAAGTCAGCGTATGGTAGAAACTTATGGAAACCATCCCTCCTTTTGCATGATGCTTTACGGAAATGAGCCTGCCGGTAGCTATCAAATTCCGTTCCTTACTGAATTTGTAAGTTTCTGGAAAAAAAAGGATAGCCGTCGTATTTATACCTCCGGGGCAGGCTGGCCCAATCTTGAGGTAAACGATTACCTGAGTACAGCAAACCCGCGTATCCAGGGTTGGGGTGAAGGATTGAAAAGTATTATCAACAGTGCAGCACCTACAACCGATTACGATTGGTCTTCGAGGATTGCATCATTCAAACAACCTGTTGTGAGCCACGAAATTGGCCAATGGTGTGTTTATCCGAATTTTAAAGAGATTGCCAAATACGACGGTGTGGTTCGGGCCAAAAACTTCGAAATTTTCCAGGAAACCTTGAAGGATCATGGCATGGCACAACTGGCCGACAGCTTTTTATTAGCCTCGGGTAAACTACAGGTTTTATGCTACAAAGCAGATATTGAGGCTGCATTGCGCACTCCGGGTTTTGGCGGTTTCCAGTTGCTCGACCTGCACGATTTTCCCGGGCAGGGATCAGCATTAGTAGGTGTGCTCGATGCTTTCTGGGACGAAAAGGGATATATTTCACCCAAAGAATACAGTCGTTTCTGCAACTCAACCGTTCCGCTGGCACGTCTGAAAAAACACATTTTCACCAACAACGAAACCTTTGAAGCCGCTGTTGAGGTGGCTCATTATGGTGAAGCGCCGTTTACTGCCTGTACACCGGAGTGGAAAATCACAGACAAGAGCGGAAAAACTATTCAATCCGGAAAATTGCCCCAAACCAATATTGCGTTGGGCAACGGAACCAAATTGGGAACAATTTCTGCATCACTGGCTTCTGTTACGGTTCCTGAAAAATTAACCCTTGAGATTTCAGTAGTTACATTTTCAAATAGTTGGGATTTCTGGGTTTATCCGTCCCGAAACGAAGCCATTGCCGGCGGAGAAAAAATAAAGGTTGTCACATCGCTCGATCAGTCAGCACAAAACATCCTGGAAAAAGGAGGTTCGGTTTTGCTTACCTTGAAAAAAGGAACTTTAAAACCTGGATCCGGCGGTAATATTGCCATCGGTTTCTCGAGCATTTTCTGGAACACAGCATGGACCAGGGGACAAGCACCACATACCCTGGGCATTCTGTGCAACCCGAAACACCCGGCAATGGCCGAATTTCCGACCGAATACCATAGCAACTGGCAATGGTGGGATGCCATGAGCCATTCAGGGGCTATCAACCTGGGCGGCTTCCCTTCCGAAATTAAACCGATTGTCCGTGTAATTGATGACTGGTTTACCAATCGTCCGCTGGCACTCGTTTTTGAGGCGAAAGCAGGAAAAGGGAAAATCCTTGTTTCCGGAATTGATTTCACAACGGATATGGAAAAACGCCCGGAAGCGAAACAATTACTTTTCAGCCTGAAAAAATATATGGCCGGAAATCAGTTTAATCCGAAGATTGACCTGGGCATTGACAAACTAAACGGGTTGATTAAATAAAATTTACTTTAATGCAAGCATTTGCTTTGTGCGGTTCTAAACTTAAAAAGGAAGCTGCCAGTGAAGCCTTCACTTGAATTCGTTGATATTTGTTAACTTTGATTATAGTGAAACCTTCACTAAAAGTTAGCTTTTCAAGAAGTTTTAAAAGCTATTCTTCCATTTGTTTGGGTGAGGTAGATGGGGCAAACGCTTAACCGGTTTCCCGTTGCGATTGGTTACAAACTTGGTGAAATTCCACTTAATCCATCCTCCCAGGAATCCAGTAATTGCTTTTTAAGGAACACAAACAACGGATGAGCCCCGGGACCATTAACTTCCATCTTCTCAAAGATCTGAAAACTAACCCTGTAATAAAACTGCCCTGAAATAATAAATCCCATGGCATTAAATTATTCGGTTTTAAGAAGTCCTAAGCTATTTGACTTTAATAAATTTACTTTCAAATATTTTTACTCCCTCTTTATTGAAATTTCTCCAGGTCCACTCTTTGGGATTTTCAAATTCACATTCAAGTTTTATACTGGCCGTTTCAGGATTAAAATTTTGTACCATATCTCCGGAAAACTTTTTTTCAGAAGTGAATAAGCCAATCCAAGTTGAATAATCTCCATTGGCGTAAAGTACGAAACCTTTAAACTTGCCATCCTTTGTATCAAAACTCATATTATTAATATATAAAGGATTTTTCTTGCCCTTAATAACCTGAGATACATTAATTATATATCCTTTTCCGTAATGTTGGGTTTCCCATATTTCAATCGTATCTTTCCCGATATTTGTTTGCCAATTACCAAGAAGCTGCTTCATTAACTCCACCTGATTGAGTTTTGTCTGCGTGGTTTGTGCCTGTGTCCCTGTTAAACATATGAAAAGGAATACGGCAATTGCGGTAGTCAAAAAAATCTTTTTCATAGTTTTGAGTGTTAAATGATTGATAGGATAAATGATTATAAATACTTGCTTTAAGTTACGAAATAATTCAAACAAAATCAAATAAATCAGAACCATTTACAGCCGATCATATACCGGTCAGTTTGCCCGTCGCATATATTCACCCTTATTCTTTGGTTATTGATCAGCAATAATAAAAACTATTCGTATTCCCCGATCAGAATTTCGGATACATTCCAGGAACTGAAACTTCCTCCTTCATTTTTGACCATCGGGATAGCTACCGAGATTTTATGTCATTAGTGATAGTAATGTTTATAATAGTTCATAATATTGATAATATGAAAATTGAAACGTTTCGGAGATAATATCTAATTCAACAAAAAAGGGCTGCGAACAGAATCCGCAGCCCCTTGTAAATAATTGAGAGCTAACTAAAGTGTAAGAGGAAGTCCGCGATAAAAATCGAGAATCTTCGTGCGAAAGATAAACTCATATTTTGCCTGGAGCAGGTCGGATTCCGATTTGGCCAGTTTTGTTTTCGAAGTGTTGTATTCAACAGCATTTACCAATCCAACGCCGAATTTTTCTTCCGAATAACGGAAAGCCTCTTTCATCGAGTAGACTGCCTTTTCATTGGAAATAAAACGGTTCAGTGCGGCTATAGCATTGGTCTGGGCTGTCTCGATATCGGAACGGAGAAGTTTTTTCGTATTTTCCAGTTCAAGTTCTGTATTCAATACCTGCAATCTTGCATTATCTATCTGCAATCTGTTTTGGAAACGGGTGAAGATTGGGATATTCATCTGTGCTCCAACACCCTTTCGCTGGTTATTCTTCAACTGTTTGGAGAAAGCGATATCGCTGCCATTAACATCCTTATATTGATTATTGTACGAATCGTAAATATTAGCATAAAGACTAATTGTTGGATAAAGTGCACCCTGCGCCATTTTCAGTTGATATTGCGAACTTTGATAACGTAAGTCAGCTCCTTTGATCTCTGGTCGGGTCAAAAGCGCTGATTTATAAACTTCGCCTGACGAGACAATAGATGCCTGTGCCGAAATTTCGGGGAGCATAGGAACCTCTATATCGAAACTTTCCTGTACCGGGAGTTCCAGCAATTGAGTAAGCCGTAGTTTGGCCAGTTGAAGTTGATTTTTGGCATTGACAAGGTTCAGTTCCTCTCCAGCGGCCTGTGCCTGGATCTCCAGGAGAGATCCCCTGGCCAGACTACCGGCCTCAACCTTTTCATTAATTTGTTTGATCTGGAGATTGGTAACAGTAAGCTGATCTTCCGACACTTTAACCAAATCCTTTGCAAAAAGAATCTCCAAATAAGTGGAAGCAATATTTACAGAAATATCACTCTTGGCCTTTTCCAGATCTGAAACACTGGCCTGGAAGTCTAACTCCAGTTTCGAGATGTTGTTTGCAATCTGGAATCCCTGGAATACCGGAACATTTGTTCCTACTCCAAAGTCGGTTTGTGCGGAGTTGATGTTTTTATAGGTATTGTCGTATCCGAGAGAACGTCCGAAATTCAGATTTTGTGACATTTGTCCAGTTAGATTCGGCAGTCTTGAATTCTTCGATTGTTTTAATTGATTCTGCTGATATTCTGTCGAGATGAACCCCTGCTTTATTTTTATGTTATTGTCCAACGCATAGTTGATACACTTTTCAAGGCTCCATACCTCCTGAGCATGAAGGGAGGCAAAGAGCGCCACGAAAAGAAGGTAACTAAGGGTGAAAATGGTCCGTATCATAGGTGAAATTTTTAAGTTAAAGAGGATTTGCTAAATTATTAAACGTTTTGCGGTTATCTTATTGTTTTATGATTTTTTTTCAGCCTCTTTTTTCTTCGGGTCAACGAGCAATCCTTTTAAACGATCCTCTTTTGTAATCCCGGAAATGATCTCAATATTAATTCCGTCTGAGATACCTGTTTTAACAAAACGCTTCTCGAATTTTTGCGGAACTGTCTCGATCTCAACAAATGCCGAATCTTTCTCAAATTTCAGTAATCCTTCGGGAATAGCCAGCACGCTGTCGCGTTTATCGAGTACAATATTGGCATTTGCACTATATCCTGAACGGATAAACTGACCTTCCTTAAGTTTTACATCAGCCTTTATCTCAAACTGAATAGCTCCATTTTCAACCAGTCCCTTCGGGGCTATGTACTTTAATTCGGCGTTAAACTTTTCACTTTCTATCGCACCAATGGTCAGTTCGATATTCATCCCCTCTTTAATTTTTCCAACTTCGGTTTCATCAACTTTTCCCTGGAATATCATATCGTTCATATCGGCAACGATCCCGATAGTCGTTCCTGCGTTAAAGTTATTGGCCTGGATCACAGAAAATCCCTCTTTGACCGGTACGTCAAGGACCATCCCGTCAATGGTTGACCGAATCAGCGTATTGGTAGTTGTTGCCGAATTTTTGGTCACCCCTTTACGAATCAGTTCAAGGTTGTTTTCGGCAGCTTCTGACTCTTCTTTCGCCGAATTGAAAGTAAGTTTTGCTTTCTGATACTCCTCTTTGGAAGTCACCTGTTTTTCAAAAAGGGCAGTCTGTCTTTCAAAATCGACGCGCGCATCTTCCATATTCAGTTTCGCCCTGTTTACACGCGATTCTGCATTGTTAAGGTTGACCATATCGGGGATAATCTTCACCCGTGCAATGATATCACCTTTTTTAATCTTCTTTCCCGCTTCGATAAAGATCTCTTCCACGATACCCGACACCTGGGGTTTGATCTCAATCTCCTTGCGTGGAATGACAGAACCCGTTGCAACCGTTTTCTTTACGATATTGGTTACCTGAGCTTTCTGAATCTCAAACACCTCTGGTTTAGCTTGCGATTTCTTGTAAAGGAATACAAAGGTTCCGATAAATACAGCCGCAAGTATTGAAAGCCCTAAAATTTTAGCAATCTTTTTCATGTTCATTTTATTATTCAGTTAATATACTTATTCAATATTTTATTCTTCTCTTAAAGCATCAATAGGCTTAATCTGGATGGCTCTCGATGCGGGAATCATCCCGGCAAACAGTCCGGCTATAATCAGTACCACCAGTGCAGAAATTGCAACAGTAAGACTAACTTCCGGATTTGTGAAAAAGATATTCTCCCCTGGTTTTGTTGCCTGGTTTGCCAGTGCCCTGCTGACCAGTTCGAGTAATCCCACCCCGAGTGATAAACCAATGTAGCCGGCCACGGTAGTCAAAACAACGCTCTCGAGCATGATCTGTTTGATGATCACACTCGGTGTAGCTCCTAAAGCGCGCTGCACTCCGATTTCCTTGGTCCTTTCCTTAATAATCACCAGCATGATATTACTTACCCCGATTACACCGGCAAGCAATGTTCCAACTCCGACAATCCAGGTTAAGATCTGAATTCCAAGAAAAAGTCCACTCATCTGTTTAAATTCCTTTTCAATGTTTACACTGTTCAAAGCCTGAAGATCGGTTGGAGCAATGGAGTGCTTCTTTTTAATGAACGTCTTTACTTTCTCTTCGAGCACACTTACCGGAACGCCCTTTTTTGCTGTTATTGCTAAAAAGTGTACCTGGTTACCCATATTATAGGTTTGTAACATGGTAGTAAAAGGTAATGAGATAGATTCTTCAGTTCTTCCGTTAATATTTATCCGCGTCTCGGGTTTGATAACACCAACTACCTGGTAGTAAACGCCTGATATCTTGAGATATTGACCAAGGGGATCATCTTTTGGATCGAACATCTGTTCAAAAACCTTTTCACCAATGACACACACTTTTCGTTTATCGCGAATATCCATTTCATTGATCCAGCGACCTTTCAATACGGTACAGGGATCAATTTTAACATAGTCGGGATAATCACCTTTAATATTGAAGGCCCCGTTCTTGTTTCCCCTGATTACATTTGGCCCACTGTTAAAACGTCCGCCAAAATTTTTCGGGGTAATAATTTCAAGTTCAGGGACGTTACTTTTTAAATATTGAATGTCTTCAGCTTCCATATTCCAGTTGCGTCCACGTTTAAACCCTTTGTAAGGTTCACTGGTCCGGTCGGTCCAGAGAAAAGCTGAATTTGTGGCAAACCTCGAAACGCCCTGAACAATACCGTTTTCAAGTCCCTTGCCGGCTCCTGCCATCACGATCAGCATGAAGATACCCCAAAATACACCAAAAGCGGTGAGTATACTCCGGATCTTATTCTTTGCCAGGGCACTCCAAATCTCATTCCACCTGTCGATATCAAACATTGCCTTTTATTTTTTAAATCTATTATTCAATTTTGAATTTGTCCGGATGCGATGTATCGCACCCCTACCGCGCCCCTACCGCCTTCCTGTATGGACGCGATATATCGCATCCATGTCCCTACTCCTCGCGTAACGCTTCGATCGGTTTTACATTTGCTGCTTTATGTGCCGGCAGGTAACCTGCCAGGGCTCCTGAAACTATCAATATCAAAGTTGAAGTTATTGCAGTTGCAAAATCTACTGTGGGATTGCGGAAAAACACACCTTCGCCTCCACCCGATGCAAGCATCTGTTCCAGAAAGTAATTAATACCCTCCATTATTCCCACTCCCACGACCAATCCTGCATATCCTGCGACAGTTGTAATCAGGATTGATTCCAATAAAACCAAACCAATCACCGACGAGGGGGTTGCCCCAAGCGCCTTGCGAATTCCAATTTCGCGGGTACGCTCTTTGACCAGAATCAACATAATGTTGCTTACCCCCACAATTCCGGCGATCAGCGTACCGATCCCTATAATCCAGACAAATATTTTGATGGCCTGGAAGATCTTCATGGTACGGATGTATTCCGTCAACATATTAAAAGAACCCATGGCTCGTTTATCCTTAGGATCGAAATTGTGACGAAGTGCCATATCCTGCCTAACTTTTTCAGTGATCGCATCGGCTTCTTCAGCGGTCTTGACCATCCTTGTTGTGAGCGCAAAAGTATGCACCCGGTCAGCTCCGTTAAAAATACGTTGTGCGGTAGTTACGGGAATGTAAGCGGTTCTTTCGTTCCGCCTCTGTTTGTCAAAAGATACTCCGATAACTTTAAAAGGGACATTATTTAATTTTACATATTTACCCATAGGATCTTCATCCTTGAAAAGTGCTTTCCGAATATTTTCGCCAATCACGATCACCTTTCGAAAATCGGTCATATCCAGATCATTGATGAACCTCCCCGATACAATGTTCACCTTCTCCATTTCTTTTAACGCCGGATGACAGGATGAAGTCTCGAAAGAGCCATATTCGTTTTTATAGGTGTAAAGAATATTCCCGGGGAGGTAAAATCTCGATGAAACCTCTTCGAGATCAGCATTCTTCTCACTCAGGAAAGTGTAATCGGCATTTTTAAATTTGATTGGCCGGCCCTCTTTCAGTCCCTTGTAGGGCATTGAGGTTTCACCAGTCCACAACCACATGATATTCACAGAATTATCTGCGAACTGTTCCTTTACCCCGTTTTGAAGACCGTTTCCGGATCCCAAAAGGATCATAAGCATAAAAATACCCCAAGCTACAGAAAAACCGGTGAGGAAAGTCCGTAGCTTATTTTTTTTAATGGTGGAGAAAATCTCCTGCCAGACATCAACATCAAACATGGCTACTGGTTTTATTCGGTTCGTACGCGGTCTTTGAATAACTGCAAATCTCCATTTTTAATTACCTCTTCTATCACGCCATCTTTGAGCTTAACGATTTTTTTGGTCATTGAGGCAATGTCGTGCTCATGAGTAACTATAAGGATTGTTATTCCCTGATCATTGATCTCCTTTAATATATCCATCACCTCGAAAGAGGTCGTAGAATCAAGAGCTCCCGTAGGTTCGTCAGCAAGGATGATCTTTGGTTTGGAGATCAGCGCCCGTGCTATGGCAACACGCTGCTTTTGTCCACCCGACAGCTCATTTGGTAAATGGTGTGCCCACTCTTTCAATCCAAGCCGATCGAGGTATTCGAGTGCGATCTGGTTGCGCTTTTTACGGCTAACTTTCTGATAATATAGCGGTAAAGCTACATTTTCCATGGCGTTTTTAAACGAGATCAGGTTAAATGACTGAAAGATAAACCCTATCATCTCATTTCGGGTCAAAGCAGCTTTTGTTTCGTTCAAACCCTGCATTAATTTGCCCCCCAGGTAATAGCTTCCCTCATCATAGTCATCCAGAATTCCCAGGATATTGAGTAAAGTCGACTTTCCTGATCCTGATGATCCCATGATGGATACAAACTCGCCTGATTCAATTTCCAGATTCAACCCTTTTAAAACATGAAGGCTGTTACTTCCCATCACATACGACTTATGCAGATTACTAATCTGTATCATTTTATTTAGTTTTATCAATTATTGGCCGTTCCCGGACACTTAAAAATATTAGACGATAAGTTTCTCAAATCGTTACAGTATAAATCAGATTATTTTTTCACTTACTCACTTTTTGTCAGTGAGCAAGAGTCATGCCACTCATGTCATATACTAGTATATCAATCACATATCATTTCATTGATTAAGGGCAGATTGTACAAAACTGTACAGTTTCAGACGTTTGTTGTTCGTTTTCGGACACTTTTATTAAAAAAATCGTAATGCTGTGGACTATTTGGTGCTTTTAAAAGGAATCGATTATTTCCAGAACTATACAAATTGTACTTTATCCTCCAATAAATTTTAATAATGATTTTACTAAAGTACAATATTTATATATATTTGCACTATATAAAGAACAATCATGGAGAGATTAGTTGCTATATCGAGGCAAAAAACGGATAGTGTCAAGATTGATTTCAAACGATACCTTTACCACCAGATTGACTGGACAAACCGTCTCATAGCAATCAAAGGCGCCAGGGGTGTTGGCAAAACGACCCTCTTACTTCAATATATAAAGGAACATGAAACCAAAGACATAACATTTCTTTATGCCAGCCTCGATGATATTTATTTCACGGCCCATTCCCTGGTTGAATTTGCAGAAAATTTTTATAAGGATGGGGGTAAAGTACTTCTACTGGATGAAGTCCACAAGTATCCCGGCTGGTCGAGAGAAATCAAGAATGTGTATGATTCCTATCCGGAACTTAAACTTGTTTTTACAAGCTCTTCTATCCTTCAGATATTCAAAGGTTATGCTGATCTAAGCAGGCGTACCGTAACTTATGATCTATTAGGTTTGTCGTTCAGGGAATATCTCGAAATGACAGGTGTACTAAAATTAGCTCCGCTTTCCCTACCGGAAATATTAGACAATCACACTTTATGGGAAAGTGAAATAACAAAACAAATCAGACCATTAAAACATTTCAAGGAGTTCCTGCAATATGGGTATTATCCATATTTTATCGAGAATGTTGATGTATATCATCAGAAACTAATGAACAGCATAAATCTCACCCTGGAATATGATCTGCCTTCCGCCCAGCGTATTGAATATGCCAATATTCATAAGTTGAAGAAATTACTCTACATCCTGGCTACTTCTGTACCCTGCACACCGAATATTTCCAAACTTAGCGAGCAAATCCAATCCACAAGGGCAACGGTAATTCAATATCTCGACCATTTGAAAAATGCCCAGATTATTAATCTCTTAAATACCGATACGATGGGTAACGGTTACCTGACAAAGCCTGACAAAATCTATCTTCAAAATACTAATATAATGTATGCACTGGCACCTGAATTGGTGAATACTGGAAACCTTAGGGAAACCTTTTTTTATAATCAATTGAATAGCAAACACAAACTAACTTTGCCAAAGCATGGTGATTTTTCTGTAGATAAGAAATATACCTTCGAAATTGGTGGCAAAAACAAAACAATGGACCAAATTAACGATATCACTGATGGCTATATTGCTGCCGATGATATTGAATATGGTTATAAAAATAAGATTCCACTTTGGCTATTTGGATTTTTGTATTGATACTAATCTGATTTTACATTAAAGCGAAACATTTATATATTTTGAATCATTACTATTAAAAAATAAATTCCGGTTCCTCTATTTATCAATCTTTCAAATGATTCCAACCTTGTGCCTGCAAAGGAATTGACTGGCCGGCACCTGCTGTAATCAGGTTTACCCCTTCACTTTTGTCAGTAATATGGCCTATGACCGAAATGTCGGGATGGTTCAGGATTTTACCATGGTCGGCAACCGGAATTGTAAAAAGCAGTTCATAGTCTTCGCCACCGTTTAACGCAGCAACAAGGGGATTGATGTTCAGCTCAGCGGCCATTTTTTTAGTTTGATTGTCATAGAGCAGCCGGTCTTCATAAAGCCGGCAACCCACTCCACTTTCCGTACATAAATGGAGAATTTCCGACGAAAGTCCGTCCGAAATATCGATCATTGAGGTAGGTTTTACTCCTAATTCCCGGAATACTCCAGGCATATCTTTCCTGGCTTCGGGTTTAAGCTGCCTTTCCAGGATATAATCGTAACCTGTAAACTGAGGCGACATTTGTGGATTAACTTTAAAAACTTCGTTTTCGCGTTCAAGCAATTGTAATCCCATGTAAGCACCCCCAAGATCACCTGTAACACACAACAGATCGGTATTCTTTGCCCCGTTTCGGTAAACAAGATCCTCCTCGTCTGCTTCACCGATTGCAGTAACCGAAATTGTGAGACCCGTAAGGGATGAAGTCGTGTCGCCCCCAACAAGGTCTACGCCATATCTTTCGCACGCGAGGTAGATTCCCGAATATAGTTCATCGAGTGCCTCCACCGACATTTTTGCAGAAACGGCAATGGAAACCGTTATCTGTCTGGGTGTTGCGTTCATCGCGTAAACATCGCTCAGGTTCACAGTAACCGCTTTATAACCCAGATGCCTCAGGGGAACATACATCAGATTGAAATGAACCCCTTCGGTCAGTAAATCAGTTGTAACAACGATTTTTTTATTTTTAAAGTCCAAAACAGCGCAGTCGTCGCCAACACCTTTAAGCGTACTTTCGTTAATTAAAACGATATTTTCGGTAAGATGACGGATTAATCCGAACTCTCCGAGTTCGGAAAGTGCTGTTTTAGTGTGTGTTGTGTTTATCATTATAATCAAACCTATTTCAGAATTTTACGATTCCAAAAGTAGTGTTCATTTTGTATCTTTGCAATTTGTATCCAGTCTATTTAAACGCAAAATAGGAATTTGTGTAGTTTGATTGTTACTGGAGTATAATATTGAATAGAAAAACTATCATGGAAGACCAAAATAAATTGTTACATGAGGTCACCCAGCGCGATTATAGGTTTGGTTTTGTGACAGATATAGAAACCGATACAATTGTCAAAGGTCTGAACGAAGAGGTAGTCAGAATTATTTCTGCCAAAAAGGATGAGCCTGAATTTATGCTCGAATTCCGCCTCAAAGCTTACCGGCGCTGGCTGACGATGAAAATGCCTGAATGGGCACAACTTAAAATACCAGAGATTGATTACCAGGAAATAATATTTTATGCTGCGCCAAGTCAGCAGGCTAAATATGAAAGTCTTAACGAGGTTGACCCGGAGCTGCTCCGCACTTTCGAAAAACTGGGAATTCCGCTTGAAGAACAAAAAATGCTTTCCGGAGTTGCAGTAGATGCTGTAATCGACAGCGTATCCGTTAAAACAACCTTTAAAGACATATTGGCTGAAAAGGGTATTATTTTCTGCTCATTCAGCGAGGCGGTTAAACACCATCCCGATCTTATCCAAAAATACCTCGGGATGTCGGTACCTTATAATGATAATTACTTTGCCGCTCTTAATTCAGCTGTGTTTTCTGACGGATCGTTTGTTTACATTCCCAAAGGGACACGCTGCCCGATGGAATTATCGACTTATTTCAGGATCAACGCCAAAAACACGGGTCAGTTTGAGCGCACCCTGATTATAGCCGATGACGACAGCTATGTTTCCTATCTTGAAGGATGTACTGCGCCAATGCGCGACGAGAACCAGCTTCACGCCGCTGTAGTGGAGATCATTGCCCTCGACCGCGCCGAAGTAAAATATTCGACTGTTCAAAACTGGTATCCCGGCGATAAAAATGGCAAGGGGGGAATCTTCAATTTCGTGACGAAACGTGGTATTTGTAAAGGTATTTCTTCAAAAATACTTTGGAATCAGGTTGAAACCGGTTCTGCAATTACCTGGAAATACCCGAGTTGCATTCTGATGGGCGATAATTCGGTGGCAGAATTTAATTCTGTTGCCCTTACCAATAACTTTCAGCAGGCCGACACGGGAACCAAGATGATCCATATCGGGAAAAATACAAAAAGCACAATCGTATCAAAAGGAATCTCGGCAGGTCACAGCTCGAACTCCTACCGCGGCCTTGTAAGGGTCGCTGCAAAAGCTGAAAATGCCCGAAACTATTCTCAATGCGATTCGCTTTTGCTTGGCGATACCAGCGGAGCTCATACATTTCCTTATATCGAAGTTGCCAACAGCAGTTCGATCGTTGAACATGAGGCGACAACCTCGAAAATTGGTGAAGATCAGATCTTTTACTGCAATCAGCGCGGAATTTCAACCGAAGATGCCATTGGAATGATTGTCAACGGTTACGCACGCGAAGTGATCAATAAATTGCCAATGGAGTTTGCCGTCGAAGCACAGAAATTATTGCAGATCAGCCTCGAGGGAAGTGTGGGATAAAATGCGTTGGGTGCAATATATTGCGGCCGGGATATATCCCGGCCGTTCGGAAATGATCGGAATGAAGATCGTAGGGGCGCAATATATTGCGCCCGTTCGCAAAGAAGATTAAAATGCGGTAGTGCGCGATATATCGCGCCCGTACATAAAAAATAAAATTATAAAGTTAGATAAAGTAATATGCTTGTAATTAAAGATTTATACGCTAAAGTCGAAGGAAAAGATATTCTCCAGGGAATCAACCTTACGGTAAATGCAGGTGAGATTCATGCCATTATGGGGCCGAATGGATCAGGTAAAAGTACACTGGCCAATGTGCTGGTTGGTAACACCAATTTTGAAGTTACCCATGGTACGGTTACTTTTAATGGTAAAGATTTACTCGGGATGTCGGCAGACGTCAGGGCTAAAGAGGGTTTATTCCTTAGTTTTCAGTACCCTGTCGAAATACCGGGTGTGAGTATGGTGAATTTCCTGAAAACTGCTGTGAATGAA
>Ga0208789_1000522_pt1 | contig 34691 bp, 32 predicted proteins | sample Methanotroph_Enr_FD_187368 | JGI IMG/M metagenome (GOLD analysis project Ga0208789, IMG submission 187368) | Enriched soil microbial communities from Old Woman Creek wetland in Ohio, USA - Methanotroph_Enrichment_5 (SPAdes) (version 2) | ecosystem: Environmental > Terrestrial > Soil > Wetlands...
CTGCTCAAAAAGATTTCTGTCAATGACTATATACAACTGCTCACTGATGTGAAGAAAATAAGAATCAATGGAACTTGGTATCTGAACGAATTTACCGCTCACACACAAAGGCTAATCGATAAATTGGGAATCAAATTATATAATACGTAACTTGATGCGGAGTTAGAGATCAATAAAACAAAAAACCCGGAACCTTAACGATTCCGGGTTTTTTGTTGCTCTTCAGTTGCCTATTTTCCAAGGACTTCTTCGATCTTCTTTATAAGGTCCTCCCCTCTTAAACCATTTGCAATAATCTTGCCTTCTTTATCAATAAGGAAATTAGCAGGAATCGACATAACGCCATATTGTTTGGCAACAGTATTGTACCAACCTTTCAGATCACTGATATGCGACCAGGTAAGCCCATCTTTGGCAATGGCTTCTTTCCATTTAAATTTATCAGTATCGAGCGATACACCGAGCACGGTAAATCCCTTGCTGTTGAATTTCTTATATGCAGCAACTACATTAGGATTTTCAGCGCGGCATGGCCCACACCATGAGGCCCAGAAATCAATAAGAACCACTTTGCCTTTCAAACTACTCAAACTGAGTTCGGTTCCGAGGGTATCGGCCATTGTGAATTCCGGTGCCTGTTGGCCGGGTGCAACAGCCATCAGTGTAATTTCGCGCGCTGCAAGATTTTTCACATATTTCGAATTTGCAATTGACGGATCCATCGCTTTATTTATTGCCTTCAAATCTTCGAGCGAATACGCATAAGCATTGCTGATGGCAAGGTAAGCAGCTACAACACTTTTGCCATTTTTTATTATATAATCCTTTGTGTATGCGGATTGGGCCTTCTCAACCGAATCGTATTCTGCTTCTATTTTTACAACAGCCAATGAATCTTTTGCCTCTTTGGCCTTCATATAGTTATTGTATAGCTCCTCTGTTTTTTGCCCGAAAACAGTTTCTTCCTTTTGGTAAGCAATATAAACATCGTGAGTTGCTGATCCGGTAACAGTTGATTTGTCGAGACTGTCAGCGTATACTTTCAGGGTGATGGTTGAGTTTTCGATAAAAAAAGGCAGAACTCCTTCGATATCCTCAAGTTTGAGGTAATACATTTCGGGAAGTTCAACTTTGCCGGCGAAAGTGAATTTTCCGCCCTTTACCTCTACTGAGTCGGCTGTTATGGATTTGTTTTCTTCACGTTTTTGCAGAAAAACCCATCCGGCATCCACTCCGGTTATAGTACCTTCAATTGTGTATCCATCTGTTTTTTTTGTGCCACAGGATATTGCTGAAAACAATACAGCCAATAACAGAGTAGCCGGGAGAAATCTTTTCATAAAGTTCTGATTAGGGGTTATATTATACAAAAGTATGTGTTTTTTATTAACTACCGCAGCAGTAACCCTGAAGCGGAATGGTTAAAATGCTTTTAATGCAAAGCAGAAGCTTACTTTTTATCCTTTTTCGGAGCAAAAATATACTCGTACAGCATTATAAATATAAAGGTAAACAGGGTACTTACAATAACCCGGAGAAGTGTTTGCCAGAATTCGTCGAAGCTGAACACATCAAGCATATTTAAAAACAGGTGATGGGCAAAAATCATCAGCAATGCGTAGGCTATAAACCACTTAAGCCCCATCTGCTGCAATTGTGGCTGAGTGGTAATATCGTATTCGGGTTTCTCGCCAACAAACTTTATCACCATCGGTCGTACAAATCCTAAAAACACACTGCTGGCTGCATTCAATCCGAGGGTGCCACTGAAGATGTCAACGGTTAATCCGGTAAAAAACGACAAAAGCAGAAGAAGCCAGCCCGGAGTTTCGAACGGTAACAGAAGAATAAATAAAATATAGATGTACGGATTAAGGAAACCATAGAAATTGATCTTATTCATAACAAGGACCTGAATAAGTACCACAGCCAAAAATCTTAAAATATTACTGAATACCAGTCTATTCATCCTTAATCCCTTCCATACTTTTTTCGAGTGCTTGCTGTTCGTCTTTCATCAGATTTTTAACAACATACACATACTGCAAAGCATTAAAGTCAACACTGAACCTGAATGGTATGGTATAGAAATGATCGCCCTGTTCAACCCTGAAGTCCGATATAGTGCCAATCATAATACCTGCCGGAAAAATATAGGAATACCCGCTGCTGACAATGGTATCGCCTTTTGCAATTTTAACATGGGCCGGAATATCGGTCAGAGTACCATACATATGATCAACGCCGTTCCATACAATGGTACCCATCTGGTTGTTTTTGATGATCCGTCCGCTTACACGGGTATGCTTATTAAGCATACTCATCACCCAGCAGAAGTTTTCGGAAACAGTAACCACAGTGCCTACAATACCGTTCGAGGTAATTACAGCCATGTCTTTCTGAATACCGCTGCGGGTACCTTTGTCGAGCATAATATAGTTGTTACGCTTTCCTACAGTATTTAGAACGACTTTTGAAACAATATACCTGTATTGCTGCTTGTATAAAGTATCCTGCACCCAGAAACTGCTGGTATCGTTTTTCAGAAACGAAACCCCTTTCATCTGTCGCAGCAATGCGTTTTCGCGCGCCAGTTGCTCGTTGGTAGTACGAAGTTTAAGATAATCGGTAGCATTGCTGATGTTGTTGTAAAAACGCCCGGTAACACGGCTACCCGCGTTAAGTATTGCTGAACTCTGGTAATACGTAGAGTTTACCAGCAAGGCAATAGAAAATACTTCGAGCAGCAGAAACAACAGCAAAAAGTGATACCGCAAGAAAAAAACCAGGATATTACGCATAGTCTGTTACGGTATCAATTCCGAAAAAAGCAGTTATTTAATAAGGAATGTAAACTTATCAAAATTCTTTAAAGCAATTCCTGTTCCACGTGCCACGGCATGCAAAGGATCGTCGGCAACATGAACCGGCAGCTTGGTTTTCATATGAATACGCTTGTCGAGACCACGCAGAAGCGAGCCTCCGCCTGCAAGGTAAATACCGGTTTTAAAGATATCGGCAGCAAGTTCGGGTGGCGTCATTTCGAGTGCATTGAGCACGGCAGCTTCAATTTTCGAAATTGATTTATCCAGCGCATGAGCAATCTCAGCATAGTTAACATATATTTCTTTCGGAATACCTGTCAGCATATCGCGGCCATGTACAGCATAATCAGGCGGTGGGTTGTCAATTTCTGTCAGGGCTGATCCTACTTCAATTTTAATAAGTTCCGATGTGCGCTCGCCAATATTTATATTATGCTGTTTACGCATATACTCTTCAATATCAGCGTTAAAATCATCACCGGCAATCCTGATCGACTTGTTATTTACAATACCACCCAGTGCGATAACTGCTATTTCGCTGGTACCACCGCCAATATCAATTACCATGTTCCCTGTTGGTTCGAGTACGTCGATACCTATACCTATTGCTGCTGCCATTGGCTCATGAATAAGCCGTACTTCCTTGGCTCCTGCCTGTTCGGCTGAATCTTTTACTGCACGTTCTTCAACTTCGGTGATCCCTGAAGGTATACAGATAACCATTCGCAATGCAGGCGGGAAAAGACTCCGGCTGGGTCCGATCATTTTAATAAACTCGCGGATCATATATTCAGCCGACTGGAAATCAGCAATTACACCATCGCGCAGAGGGCGAATGGTTTTTATGTTCTCATGGGTCTTTCCATGCATCATCTGGGCCCTTTTACCCACAGCAAGTACTTTGCCGGTATTCCGTTCGATAGCAATAATTGATGGTTCATCAACAACTACCTTATCGTTATATATAATGATGGTATTGGCTGTGCCAAGGTCCATCGCAATTTCTTTGGTAAGAAATGAAAAAAGTCCCATGAGTGTGTATTCTTCCTTTTTTTAAAAGTGAATTTTGTAAGCTAATGATCAATCCGGAAAAACATCCGGAATTGGGTTTAATGCTTAAAATGCCTGAACCCGGTAAAAACCATTGCAATACCATGTTGGTTGCAATAGTTTATTGAATCTTCGTCGCGTACCGAACCTCCGGGTTGTATTACCGCTTTCACACCTTTGTAATCAGCCAGCTCAACCGAGTCGGCAAAAGGGAAAAAAGCATCCGAAGCCATAACGGCACCGCGCAAATCGAGGCCGAACTCTTCAGCTTTTGCTATCGCGTGTTTTAAAGCATCAACCCTGGAGGTCATACCACACCCGGCACCAAGAAGCTGTCCGTTTTTAGCCAGTACAATAGCATTACTCTTCAAATGTTTAACTACCACATTTGCAAAAAGTAAATCTTTGACCTGTTGTTCGTCAGGACGGAGTTCGGTAACATATTGGAGATCATCAACCGTTTCGGTATGAGTATCCTTTAGCTGGCCGATTACACCATTAAGTACCGACTTAAATTGTTTCGCCTGAAAATCAACTGGTTTAATCTGCAAAATTATTCTATTTTTCTTTGACTTTAAGAGTTCCAGTGCATTTTTTTCGAATCCGGGTGCAATTATTATTTCGAAAAACAATTTATTCACTTCTTCGGCTGTTTCAAGGTCGATTATACGGTTTGCAGCCACCACTCCTCCAAAAGCAGAAACAGGATCACCGGCTAACGCATCATGCCAGGCCAGCTTCAGGTTTGCACGACTGGCAACACCACAGGCATTGGTGTGTTTAATGATGGCAAAGGAGGGTTCGGAAAATTCGCGGATCAGTGCCACCGCGGCTTCCAGGTCGACAAGGTTGTTGTACGATATTGCTTTCCCGTTCAGTTGTTCAAATATTTCGGAAAGGTCGCCATAGAAAATGCCTTCCTGATGTGGGTTTTCACCGTAACGCAGAACCTCGCTTTTATTCAAACTTTGCTTGAACGCTTTAATATCCGTTTTGCGGTTAAAGTAATTGAATATGGCAGCGTCGTAATGTGACGAAACATTAAATGCCTGGGCAGCAAAGTAAAACCTGTCCTCCAGATCGCTGTTTCCGTTTTTGGCATCGAGCAAGGTAATAAGGTCGTTATATTGCCCGGCTGAAGGGACAATAATAACATCATTGAAGTTTTTAGCAGCAGCTCTGATAAGCGAAATTCCCCCTATGTCAATTTTTTCGATTATTTCCTCCTCTGCTGCACCTGATGCAACTGTGGCTTCGAACGGATAAAGGTCGACAATCACCAGGTCGATTGGCGGAATATCGTATTCAGCAGCCTGGTTTACATCTTCTTCTTCTTCCCGCCTGAAGAGAATGCCTCCAAATACTTTTGGATGAAGGGTTTTTACCCTGCCTCCAAATATAGAAGGATACGAGGTAAGGCTTTCGACTGTTACAGCTTCGATCCCGAGTCCCCTGATATAATCGTAGGTGCCTCCGGTTGAATATATTGTTACGCCCAAAGCATTTAATTTGTTAGCAATTTCGTCAATATGATCCTTATGGTAGACCGAAATTAATGCAGAGCGTATGTCTTTTGTTGAATTCATGGGCATTTCTGTTTTTCTGAAAGAGTTTGCAATTTTATTAAATTTTAAGGCACGTTTTTCGTCCATATGCCAAAAACAGCCAATTATTATCGAATGTCCGCTAATATAGTAAATAAGACTGAAATTGTGTGTAATTTTACATCATAGAACTGAATAGTCCGGTTATACTTTTCAGGCAGGTAAGGAAATCATCTTGCTGTTAGCAAGATACCATTTCATAACAAACGGCCTCCTGAACAGGATCACAGCAGGATTTGCGGACATATTCTAATTGTGAGAATACATTATTTTAACAAATTGATGTTACAAACATATTAATTCAAAGCCATGCTTTATCTAAGGTTGATCCGCGAGTCGTTTGCTTTTGCCATGCAAGCGATATTTGCCAATAAGGTACGAACGTTTCTATCGCTTCTGGGCATAACCATCGGCATTTTTTCCGTTATCTCGGTTCTTACCGTTTTCGACAGTATAGAAACCAAACTGAGGAAAAACATTGAGGAACTCGGCAGCAATGTTCTATTTATCCAAAAATGGCCATGGGCCATGGGCGATGCAAACTACGCATGGTGGGAGTATATGAAAAGACCTGAAACCCGCCTGCAGGAAATGGAAGAAGTACAGAAACGGAGCAACCTTTCGGATGCAGTTGCTTATTATGTTGCCACCGAACGAATCATCAAAAAAAACGGTGTCACTTTCGAAGGTGCTGGAGTGATTGGAGCTTCGCACGATTATGAAAAAGTTGAAACCCTTAACCTGAGCCAGGGCAGGTATTTTTCTTTTTCGGAGTCGCAAAGTGGCAGCCCTGTTGCAATTGTTGGTGATAAGATTATTAAGGAACTGGTGGGCACAGGCGACCCTTTAGGAGAGGAATTGCTTATTTTCGGACGTAAAGTAAAAATTATTGGCACATTCAAGAAAGAAGGTGACAATGCTTTCGGAAAATCGAACGATACCTGGGTGATGATGCCGGTAAATTTTGCACGTAATTTCATCGACCTGAACAACGATCACATTGGCTCTTCCATCATGGTCAGAGGTAAAGCAACCATTTCGAATGAAGCTCTGCGCGATGAGTTAACAGGAATTATGCGATCCATCCGAAAGCTGAAACCTACTGCCAAAGATAATTTTGCCATTAACGAAACCAGTGTTATCACCCAGGGATTCGATCAGGTGTTTGGGGTAATTGCCATTGTTGGCTGGATAGTGGGAGGATTTTCGCTTCTGGTGGGAGGTTTCGGAATTGCCAATATCATGTTTGTATCAGTTAAAGAACGAACGGCCCAGATAGGGATTCAAAAATCACTCGGAGCCAGGAATTCATTTGTACTTCAGCAATTTCTCTTTGAAGCGGTATTTTTATCTATGCTGGGTGGTATTTTCGGGTTGCTTATCATTTATCTGGGTACAGTAATTATTACCAATGTAATTGGAATGGAAATGACACTAAGCTTCAAAAATATAATGATAGGCATGTCAGTTTCGGCATTTATTGGGCTGGTTTCCGGTTTGTTCCCGGCATGGTCAGCTTCGCGCCTCGATCCGGTGGAAGCCATGCGGTCGACTTTCTAAAAATAAATCTATTTTCAGGGTTCTGTTTTTGGTTTTCTGACAACAAACAGAACTAATTTCTGATTTGCAACAATGCCATCAAAATGTCTATTAATTACGTTATATTTGCCGGAGAGCAAACTATATGGAAAAACGCTGGGTGCTAAAACAAAAAGGGGATGCCGCTCTTGTTTCGGGAATAGCCGTAGCATTGGGTATTGAGAATGCACTGGCTGAATTGCTGGTGCAGCGCGGCGTTACCAGTTTTGACGAGGCAAAAGCTTTTTTCAGACCCGACATGTTGCAACTGCATGATCCATTTTTACTGAACGATATGGATAAGGCCGTTGATCGTATTGAAACAGCCAAAATCATCGGACAAAAAATTATGGTTTACGGCGATTACGATGTGGATGGTACCACAGCAGTCTCACTTGTATACTCATTCTTAAAAGAAAATGGCTTCGAAAATCTCGACTACTACATTCCCGACCGTTATAGTGAGGGGTATGGCATTTCTTTTAAAGGCATCGATTTTGCGCACGAGAATAATTTTTCACTGATCATAGCCCTCGATTGCGGTATTAAAGCCGTTGATAAGGTTAAATATGCCAATGAACGGGGCATAGATTTTATTATATGCGATCACCACCGCCCCGGTGATGAATTGCCTGCCGCTGCAGCAGTGCTCGATGCCAAACGATCCGATTCAACTTATCCTTTCAATGAACTTTCGGGTTGCGGCGTAGGATTTAAGCTTATTCAGGCTTATGCCCAGACACACGATATTCCATTTGAAAGTCTGTACAAATACCTCGATCTGGTTACCATCAGCATTGCATCGGATATTGTACCAATAACAGGTGAAAACCGTATTCTGGCACATTTCGGACTGAAACTTATAAATACCAATCCCAGGGCCGGTATCGAATCCATTCTGAATGTAGCAAATATCGTTCGTAAGTCGCCCGAAGAAATCAGCAAATCCGGCGAAGACCAGGGACTGCTGTTCAGCCGCGAACTCACAATCAGCGATATGGTTTTTGTGGTGGGCCCACGTATAAATGCCGCCGGACGGATCGAAAGCGGACGCAATTCAGTTAAACTGCTGGTGTCGCCCGATATGGAAACAGCAGCCAGTATTGCTCAGCAAATCAACGATTTTAACAACGAACGCCGCACACTCGATACACAGATTACACTCGAAGCTCTCGAACTTATCGATAGAAATGAAATACTCCGGAATGCCAGAGCTACAGTGGTTTTTAATCCCCACTGGCACAAAGGTGTTATCGGAATTGTCGCCTCGCGGCTTACCGAATCATATTATCGCCCAACCGTGGTGCTCACACAATCGAACGGCCTGATAACAGGATCAGCCCGTTCAGTGAAAGATTTCGACGTTTACGATGCTATTGACGCCTGCAGCGACCTGCTCGAACATTTCGGCGGACATATGTATGCTGCCGGATTATCATTGAAACCCGAAAACCTCGAACTTTTCAGGGAACGGTTTAATGCAATTGTTTCGGCCAGCATTACTGATGAAATGCTGATTCCTGAAGTGGAAGTCGACCTGGAAGTAAACCTCAACCAGATTACCCCGAAATTTCTGCGCATACTCAAACAATTCGCGCCTTTTGGTCCTGGAAATATGTCGCCTGTATTTATTACTTCCGACACGGTAGATACCGGTCATGCCCGCATTGTAGGCAAGAATCATGTTAAAATGACAGTCTTTCAGGAATCAGTCCGGAGCGCACCCTATTCAGCAATTGCCTTTCAGCAGGGTGATAAATACAATTCTATCCAGGAAGGTCAAAGTATGAATATCTGCTACCATATCGAAGAAAATGAATGGAATGGCGCAAAAACTATTCAGCTTAATATTAAAGATATACGATTCGGCACTGATAATCAGTAACAAAAAAAAATCCCTCTTCCGGAGGGACTTTATATTTCTGAAATTTCCTGTGATTACAAAATCAACATGGCATCACCATAGGTGAAGAAGCGATATTTCTGATGTACAGCTTCCTTGTATGCTTTCATCAGCAGATCGTATCCGGCATAGGCTGCAACCATCATCATCATTGGTGATTGTGGCATATGAAGATTTGTAATCATACTCGAAGCAATGCTGAAATCATAAGGAGGGAAAATAAATTTATTACTCCATCCGCTGTATGGCTTCAACTGTCCCGAAATGGTGACTGATGATTCAACTGCTTTCATAGTCGTGGTTCCAACCACACATACTTTTCTGCGCGATTCAATAGCTCTGTTCACAATCATTGCCTGCTCTTCCTCTATCAGCAGTTCTTCCGAATCCATCTTGTATTTGGTGAGATCTTCTACGTCGATAGCGCGGAAGTTGCCCAAACCTGCATGTAGCGTTACTTCGGCAAAATTAACTCCCGAGAGTTCGAGACGTTTCATGAGTTCGCGGCTGAAATGGAGTCCGGCTGAAGGTGCAGCAACAGCTCCTTCATTTTTTGCATAAATAGTCTGATAACGGTCTTTGTCGTTGGGCTCAATATCGCGGAGGCGCTGAAGTTCTTCAGGAAGAGGTGTGCGTCCGAGCGATTCGATGGTACGTTTGAATTCACTGTAAGGACCATCGAACAAAAAACGGAGTGTACGTCCGCGCGATGTTGTATTATCAATTACCTCGGCTACAAGCGAATCGTCGTCGCCGAAATACAATTTATTCCCTATACGGATTTTGCGGGCCGGATCAACCAGTACATCCCATAAACGAGCTTCACTGTTAAGTTCGCGCAGTAGAAAAACTGTAATTTTAGCTCCGGTTTTTTCTTTTTCGCCCAGAAGTAATGCAGGAAAAACTTTGGTATTGTTCAGAATGAAAACATCTCCGTCACCAAAATAATTCAGTATATCTTTAAAAGTTTTGTGCTCAATGGTCTGCGTTTTGCGATCGAGTACCATCATACGCGATTCATCACGGTTCTCCACCGGGTGAAGCGCAACCAGATCATTTGGCAAATGATACCTGAATTGTGAGAGTTTCATATATTTAGGGTATAACTATTTGTTTTGGGAAAAGTTTGCAAAGGTAATGAATTTGGGGGCGAAAATCAAGTATGCTGCCTTTTGCAAAATGATGTTTTAACGCTTTTTGTGAAAATAAAGCATTTTTTAAAGTACATTTCTTCATGTGCAGTATCGCTTTGCAGGAGTGGTATTCCGGCTTAAACAGACTAAAAAAAGAAATGTTTTTAAAACAAAGAGCCAGAATAATTGCATTTGTATACCTGTCTCTCTTGTGTCGGATTTAAGCTGAATGAAATGCTTTTCCTGACCTTCTGCTTTCAGTATTGGCTGCTATGGTATTGACAGTTATAAACAATGCTTTGATGTTCTACAACTTTGCCTTTCAAAAAATTGCTACTTTTGCACCCTTTATTAATTTATACATCTATGCTTCGTACACACACCTGTGGAGAACTGAATATGACCCATGTGGGCAACAATGTAATATTAACCGGCTGGATTCAACGTTCACGCGACCTTGGCGGCATGACCTTTATCGATCTTCGTGACCGTTACGGCATAACCCAGTTGGTTTTCAATACCGAAACACATGCAGCACTCTGTGATCAGGCCCGTAAACTGGGTCGCGAATTTGTGATTCTTATTGAAGGTAAAGTTGCGGAGCGCAGCAACAAGAATGCAAAAATGGCAACCGGTGATATTGAAATTATAGTTGAAAAAGTTGAAATCCTGAATGAGTCGAAAACACCGCCCTTTACCATCGACGATAATACCGACGGCGGTGATGAACTGCGGATGAAATACCGCTATCTCGACCTGCGACGCGGTGTTGTGAAACGCAATATGGAGTTGAGGCACCGACTGGCTTTCCAGACACGCAACTATATGGACAGTCTCAACTTTATTGAAGTTGAAACCCCGGTTCTTATCAAAAGCACACCCGAAGGAGCCCGCGATTATGTGGTTCCATCACGTGTTAATCCCGGCGAGTTCTATGCACTGCCACAATCGCCACAGACTTTCAAGCAATTGCTGATGGTTGCCGGCTTCGACCGCTACTTTCAGATTGTAAAATGTTTCCGCGACGAAGATCTGCGTGCTGACCGGCAGCCTGAATTTACTCAGATCGATTGTGAAATGTCGTTTGTTACTCAGGAGGACATCTTCGATACTTTCGAGGGTTTAACGAAACACCTTTTCAAAACAGTTAAAGGTATTGATATTGTGAAATTGCCGCGGATGACATGGGCTGATGCTATGAAATACTATGGCAGCGACAAACCTGACATCCGCTTCGAAATGAAATTCGTTGAACTTACTGACCTGGTAAAAGGTAAAGATTTTAAAGTTTTCGATGAGTCTGAACTGGTTGTCGGTATCAATGCCGAAGGATGTTCAGAGTACACACGCAAGCAACTCGACGAGCTTACTGATTTTGTAAAAAAACCACAGATAGGCGCCGGTGGATTAATCTATGTTCGCCATGCTGCCGACGGAACCCTGAAGTCGTCAGTTGACAAATTCTATACTCCTGAAGAGCTTAAAAAATGGTCAGCGGCCTTTGGGTCGAAGCCTGGTGACCTGATGCTTATTTTATCAGGTAGAGCGCATAAAACCCGTAAAGCCTTAAATGAGCTGCGCCTCGAAATGGGCTCACGCCTCGGATTGCGTAACCCTGAGACATTTGCGCCTCTATGGGTATACGACTTCCCATTACTGGAATGGGACGAAGATTCGCAGCGTTTTTATGCCATGCATCATCCGTTTACATCACCTAAACCCGAAGATATCGCCCTACTCGATACTGACCCGGGAGCCGTACGCGCCAATGCCTATGATATGGTAATAAATGGTGTGGAAGTTGGCGGTGGATCCATTCGTATTCACAACAAACCTCTGCAGCATAAAATGTTGCAATTACTTGGTTTCAGTGAAGAAGATGCACAGTCGCAATTTGGATTCCTTATGAATGCTTTCGAGTTTGGTGCACCTCCACATGGCGGTATCGCTTTCGGTTTCGACCGTTTGTGTTCCCTGTTTGGTGGCAGCGAATCGATCCGCGATTATATCGCATTCCCGAAGAATAATGCAGCCCGTGATGTGATGATTGATTCACCCTCGCGTATTTCGGATGATCAGTTGAAGGAACTTAGCCTGAAAGTATCTATTTAAGAAACATCGTTGCTTAATCAGTCACATAGGCTGGTTTGCGCCAGTATGTTGATATTATCAACGAGTTTATCTGATTCGTAAAAGTTGAGCGTTTGCTGCCCGTCAGAAATGGCTTCTTCCGGCTTTTCGTGAACTTCGTAAATTACCCCGTCGGCACCACTGATAATGGAGGCCAGTGCCAGTTTTGCCACATAATTCCGGATTCCTACTCCATGCGAAGGGTCAGCAATAACAGGCAAATGCGATTTTTCTTTCAGCACCTGTATTGCATTGATGTCGAAAGTATTTCGGTAGGCTGTTTCGAAAGTGCGTATTCCGCGTTCGCAAAGCAGCAGCTTTTCATTGCCCTTACTGAAAACATACTCGGCCGAATAAAGCAATTCCTCAATGGTTCCGCTGATTCCACGCTTGATCAGCACAGGTTTGTCCAATTCTCCCAGTGCATCCAACAGGTTAAAATTCTGTGAATTTCTGGCCCCGACCTGAAAAATATCCACATAGGGCATCATTTCCTCTATCTGCGACACCTGCATCACTTCTGTAATTATTTTTATTCCATGTGGCGCGCAGATTGCATGCATCATTTTTAATCCTTCAACGCCGGCTCCCCTGAAAGCATAGGGTGAACTCCGTGGCTTGAAAACTCCGCCGCGAATAATCCTGATCTTGTTCTTAAGCAGGTGTTCAACTATTTTTTGCATCTGGTCTTCGCGCTCAACCGAACAGGGTCCGGCCATAATACTGATATCATTTCCGCCTATTGTTACGCCGTCACCCAGATCAATCACCGTATTTCGAACCTTCCATTTTCTGCTTACCAGTTTATAATTGTCCGAAACTATATGCACATCGGTTACTCCTGCCAGATTCCCAATAGTGCGTATATCAATCTCCTTTTTACCTATACAAACTATATAGTTTTCGGACTGTGTGCTTACCTCTGTCAGGCTGTACTTGTTTTGTGTCAGTACATCTGTCAGCACTTGCTTCTGTGCAGAAGTAATGGTATTTCTTAACTGAATTATCATTTCTTTTGAAATTATGAATTTTTTATCTGATTGATAAAAAGAGGTATATCCTTCTTCAGGTTTTTGCTTTCCGCTATTGCATTGATAAATGCACTTCCAATAATTGCTCCGTCAGCCAGACTACATGCTTCCAGGTAATTCGTTCTGTTTTTTATTCCAAAGCCAATAATCAACGGGTTTTTCAGTTTCATGCCTGCTATTTTTTTTATGGCTGAAGTTTGTATTTCCGAATCGTTACCGGTGGTGGTATTGCCTGACACCAGATAAATGAAGGCATGGCTGATGGCATCAATTTCTCTGATCCTTATTGCGGATGTGCCCGGAGTGATAAGGAAAACCGGAGAGACTCCGTAATGGCCGGCAATTTGCCTGTGCTCATTCAGATATTCGTTCACCGGAAGGTCTGGAATGATAATATGGTGAACACCACTTTCGGCGCAGTTTTTATAAAATTCTTCTACCCCAAAAGCCAGCAGACTATTAAGATAGCCCATCAGCAGATAGGGCTTTGTAACCGAATTCCTGACCTCTTTGAGCTGTGCGAACAACAGTTTCAATGTCATCCCGTTCCGAAGTGCAATGGTTCCCGAATGTTGAATTACCGGACCATCAGCCAGAGGGTCAGAAAAAGGAATACCAATTTCGATGAAATCAACCCCGGTATTGTTCAAAATGCCAAGTATTTCCTTTGTGCTTTCTGCTGAGGGGAATCCTGCTGTAAAGAAAACTGACAAATTTGTTTTCCCGTTTTTCAGTATCGTTTGTTGTAATGTATCCATAGTAATTGCTTAAAATGCTTTTTTTCATTATCAGTTTTTGCTTAAAACCAATGTTTCAGATAGGTATCCAGGTCTTTATCACCTCTTCCCGAAAGATTAATAACTACCACATCATCCTTTTTGAATTTCATTTTGGGTAAAACGGCAAAAGCGTGAGCTGATTCGAGTGCAGGAATAATGCCATCCGTTTGTATCAGCTCTCTGGCTGCCAGCAATGCTTCCTGATCGGAAATGGCAAAATATCTGGCCTGTTTTGTCTCGTGCAGATGTGCATGCAAAGGACCTATCCCGGGATAATCAAGTCCTGCCGAAATGCTGTAGGGTTCGGTAATCTGACCATCGGCATCTTGCATAAGATAGGTTTTCGACCCGTGGATAATTCCGACCGAACCAATAGTAAGTGTAGCAGCTGTTTCGTGTGAGGCTATTCCTTTTCCTGCTGCTTCGGCACCTATCAGGATGGTCTTTTTCGATTTCAGAAAATGGTAAAAGGCACCGGCTGCATTGCTTCCTCCTCCTACACAGGCAATCACATAATCCGGTTCAGATTCACCGGTTTGCTTTCGCAGCTGACTTTTGATCTCCTTGCTGATCACCGACTGAAACCTGGTGACCATATCAGGATATGGATGAGGCCCAACCACCGAACCAATGATGTAATGCGTGTCATCAGCATGATTTATCCAGTAACGGATGGCATCGTTGGTTGCATCCTTGAGGGTACGGGTACCACTCATCGAAGGAATAACCGTTGCTCCAAGCATTTTCATACGAGCAACATTGGGTGCCTGCCTCTTAATATCAGTTTCGCCCATAAATACAACACAGGATAACCCCAGCAATGTACAGGCTGTGGCTGTGGCTACTCCATGCTGCCCCGCTCCCGTTTCGGCAACAATTTTCTGCTTACCCATCATTTTTGCCAGCAGAGCCTGCCCCAGTGCGTTGTTAATTTTATGTGCACCAGTATGATTAAGATCTTCGCGCTTCAGGAAAATTCTGGCTCCGTATTTTTCGGATAAAGCGCGGGAAAAATAAAGTGGGGTTGGCCTTCCGACATAATCCTTAAGCAATGCGCTAAGCTCCTTTCTGAATCCGGCTGTTGCCATGATTTTTTTGTAGTTCTTCTGAAGCTCATTCACATTATTATAGAGCAATTCGGGGATATAGGCACCCCCGAATTTTCCATAAAATCCATCCTTTGTCTGCTCGTATTCTGCCATTGTATTGTGTATTAGATTTTGAAATACCGTTACGGTTTATTGAAAACCGGGATAGTAGCAATTCCTTCTAAATAAAACCTGCATTAGTTAGGCATTCATCATTGCAATCAGTCGCTTTATCATTTCCAGGTCTTTAATTCCAGGTGCAGTTTCAAATCTGGAATTTATGTCGATGCCGGCTAACTGCTTATGCCTGATGCTTTTTATTTCCTGAAAATTCTCCAGGCTTATCCCCCCGCTCAGGTAGAATGGTTTTTCGTCTTTATATGACTGAAGCCATTGCCAGTCGAAGGTTTTACCAGTTCCTCCATACTTCTCGGTAAAGGTGTCGAAAAGAAAAAGATCGCAGGAATTCACGTATTGATGTGCCATTTCAAATGAATGCTCATCCTTTACCCGAATCGTTTTAATTACCTCGGTCTTGCCTCTGAAATAATTACAAAAATCAGGTGATTCGTCGCCATGCAACTGAATGGCATCCAGGTGAAACCGTTCAGTAATTTGCTCAATTTCGTCTATCCCGGCATTTACAAATACACCGGTCTTCTTAATATGGGCAGGAATTTCTTTTAGCCCATCCTCTATCAGTTTGCCATATACATAGCGCGGTGATTTATGATAAAATATAAACCCAATACGCGATATGGCAAGAGGAATCAATGCCCGTATGGTTTCTGTATTGATAATACCACAAACCTTAAGCTGCATGACCGTCAGTCTTTAACTTATTAATCTGACGAATAAACTCAGCACATGCTTTCTCAGGTTCGGGATGTTTCATAAAATAAGATCCGATTAAGAATCCATTGTACCCGAGTTTACTCAGTTGCAGGATAATTTGCGGATCGTCGATTCCGCTTTCCGAAATTTTAATAATTCCGGATGGAATCTGCCCGGCCAGTGACACTGAAGTTGAAACATCAATTGTCATAGTTTCGAGGTTTCGGTTATTCACCCCGATTATATCCACTTTATGGTATAGCTTTTGAAGTTCATGTTCAGCATGTATCTCCAGTATTACTTCCATCCCCAGAGAGTGGGCCAGTTCAGTGAACTGCTTAATTTCTTCCTTTTTCAGGATGGCGGCAATCAGAAGAATTGCATCGGCTCCTATGGATTTGGCTTCGATAATCTGGTATTCGCTGATTACAAAATCCTTGCGCAGAACCGGGCAAAAATTGAATTTACGGGCTGTAGTAAGATCGGCATTGCTGCCACCAAAAAACTTCCTGTCAGTAAGCACCGAAAGGGCACTCGCTCCGGCCTGCATATAGCCTATCGATAGTTTTTCGGTTTTGATATGGGCATTAATGGCTCCCAAGGCGGGTGATTTTTTCTTGATCTCAGCTATAATGCCATTTTTATCTTCACGCAAAAGGTATTTCCTCAACGAAACACACTCGCTGCCGAAGTATATCGAACGCTCAAGCAACTGCACCGGATACAACTGTATCTCTTCCTGAACCTGCTTTCTCTTTTCCTGTACTATTTTATCGAGAATATTCATGTTAATTCTGTATAATCATGTTAAATAACTGATACGCTTTTTGTGATTCAATACTTTCGGTGCAGGAGGCAATGCAATCGTCAAGACTGTTGCCGGTGTAGCACTGCATGGCAAAAGCACTATTCAGCAGAACCACATTTTTCTGTGCTTCGGTTGCCTCATCTTTCAATACTGCAACGAAAATTTTTGCAGCATCTTCCACACTGTTGCCAGCGCATATTTCTTCCGGTTTTATGCCTTTAAAAGGAAGTTCATCCAAAGCAAGCAACCGTTCACTGTTGTTGGTGGCCACAAACACATCCGAAGTCAAACTTATTTCATCGTATCCGTCGAGGGAATGTACAAGTGTATACCGGGTTGTGCCGGTCTGCAGAAAGAAATTATAAAGACGGGCAACTGATCGGTTGAAAACCCCAACGTATTTAAACTCAGTTTGAGCAGGATTTACCAGCGGACCCATAAGATTAAAAAGCGTGCTTGTTTTCAGTCCTTTTCGCACCGGCACCAGATTTTTAAGAGCAGGATGAAAATTAGGAGCATGCAGTATGCAGAGATTGTTTTTATCAAGATCGTCATTCAATTCCGCTTCCCTTGTTTTGAATTCATACCCAAAGAATTTCAGTATATCCGATGATCCGGCAACAGAAGTTGAAGCAAAGTTTCCGTGCTTGGCCACCGGTATCCCCGAGGCTGCCAGTACAAATGCCGAAAGTGTTGAAATATTGAATGTGTTTTTATTATCTCCGCCTGTTCCGCAAACATCAATGCTTGGTTTAAATAAGGAAACAGGAACACATAGTTGCATAAGTGCATTTCTGAACCCGGCAAGCTCGTTAAGGTCGAGAGCCCGGGTTTTAAATAAACCTAAGATAAATGCCGTCTGGGGCTCATTGAATTGCTGACCGCACAGGCGCAGCATCAGCAACTCAGCTTCTGAAACCGAAAGCCTGTGACCTGCACTTAATTTTATATATACATCGTTCATTTCTGATCAGGTTTAAGTCCGTTAATTCTTGTTACCGCAAAGCTTCCCTGTTAGTTTTAATAAGCTTTCTTTTCGCTAATCATTGATCCAGTTCCGGATAATCTGTTCCCCATAGTCAGAAAGTATGGATTCGGGATGAAACTGAACACCTTTCACATCGTACTCTTTATGACGCAACCCCATAATGCAGTTTTCGTCATCAACGGCTGTAACAACCAGGTTGCTGGTTATACTTCCCGGATCGACTGCCCATGAATGGTATCGCCCGACTTTAAACCGTTTCGGGCAATGGTGGAACAATTTATCTTCAGCAATCAGATTGATTTCGGTGGCTACTCCATGGTATACAACATCCAGGTTAATTAGTTTTGCCCCAAACACTTCGCCAATGGCCTGTAATCCCAGGCAAACTCCCAGAATCGGTTTCAGGGAAGCATACATCCGGATCAGATCGTTTAATATACCAGCATCAGCCGGAACCCCCGGCCCGGGTGACAGCAGTATTTTGTCGAATTTGCCTGCATCAGCCAGACTGATTTTGTCATTTTTGTGCACTTCATAGTCAACTGTGCTGGTTTTTTCAATTAACTGAACCAGGTTGTATGTGAAGCTATCGTAATTGTCAAGTATCAGGAGTTTCATTACTATGTCTATTTACTGATTGATCTGAATAAATGATTTGTATTACCCTGATTCTAGTGGGTTTTGAATAGTTCAGCAGCAATTTTTACTGCATTTCTCAGTCCATTAATCTTATTGAAAACTTCGTTCAGTTCATTTTCTTCTTTGCTGCTTTCGACTACACCGGCGCCGGCCTGATAGATCAATTGGTTGTTTTTACTCAGGAATGAACGTATAATAATCGCCTGGTTGAGTTCATTTTTCTGACCAACAAACCCAATGGTGCCACCGTAAAAACCCCTGGCATCATTCTCCAGTTCGTCGATGAGCTGAATAGCCCTGTGCTTGGGTGCTCCTGACAAAGTTCCTGCAGGAAAAGTTCCGCTCAGGGTTTCGAAAGGACTGAAATTCTGCTTGAGTTCGCCACACACATTGCTGACCATGTGGATCACATGCGAGTAAAACTGAATCTGCTTGTACGATTTTACGTGAACATTTTTCGAGTATTTACTCAGGTCGTTTCTGGCAAGGTCCACTAGCATAACATGTTCGGCATTTTCTTTAGGATCGTTGAGCAATTCGGCTGATTTTTCCATATCATTAACATCATCGCCGGTTCGTTTATAGGTTCCGGCAATAGGGTGTATTTCGGTTATGCCCTTACTGATCTTAAGCTGGGCTTCGGGTGAAGATCCAAAAACTTTAAAATTCCCTGTATCGAAGTAAAACATATATGGAGAAGGATTGATCTTTTTCAGTGCCCTGTAAACATTAAAGTCGTCGCCAATATAATTTTGGTAGAATCTTCTGGATACAACCAGTTGAAATACGTCGCCCAGCTTACAGTGTTTTTTTGCCTTTGTCACCATGAGCATAAAATCCTGGTCTGTACAGTTGGTGGATTCGTTGCCCCGGGTCTCAAAGTAGTAATTGTTGTGTTTATGAAGATCAATGCGTTCAAGAAGCAGAACCAGATTTTCGGCTGCAGCTTCTTCGGTGTAGGCATGCGAATAAATATTCAATTCGTTGCTTGCATGGTTGAACACCAATACCAGTGAATATAGGTGATACAAAAGCTCAGGAATGTCGTTGGTGCTGTTTTTTAAAGCTATTTCATGGGTGTATTCTACAATATTAAACGAACAATAGCCGAACAATCCCCTGAAGTGCTCAGGGAGATGATCTTCAAATTTGAATGAATTAATAAAGTTGTTGAAAACTGCATCCAGTGCTTTTGCTTCAGCAGGAATACCTACGTGCGAAATAACCCCGGCTTTTACCGTTTTTACCTGTTTATTATGTATGGTGATGCTTGCAATCGGCTCGAAACATAAAAAAGAATAATGGTTGTTCTTGCTGTTATAGTCAGAACTCTCGAGCAGCAATGGGGAACTGTATTCATCGCGTAGAGCCAGAAACAGGCTGACCGGGGTTTTGGTATCGGACAGTACATGCTGTGATTGGGTAAAAATGTGCATGGGTATTACGTATTAAAATTCTTAAAATTGAAAAACCCGCTGTTTTATACAAACAGCGGGTTTCCTTTATGATACAAAGCAAATAAATCAGCTGTTTACAATTGTTATTGCAAACCACCACCAATATGTATTTACCTGAAGTGTTCTCATTTGAAGAGCAAAAGTAATCTAAAATTCTTAATGTTCAAAATTCCGGTGTACTCTTATCATTGTACTGTTGTAATGACAACATTACCGGTTTTCGCACCCGTTTCGACATATTTGTAGGCTTCAACAATCTGGTCTAAAGTATATTGCCTGTCGATTACAGGTTTGAATTCCCCGTTTTCAACAAGTTCTTTTAAAAAGATTACAATCTCTTTGTTTATCAATGGCATCGGAAACAATACTTTTTTCCCTCCTGTAAGCGGTGTTGTAATTGCAAATAAAATGTTCTCAGCATTCTTTCCCAATTCAGTCGAGATGTAAATTCCGTTTTGTGTCAACAAAGGTTTGCACTGCCCGAATGAGCTTTTGCCAACTGCATCGAAAATGAAATGATACTTATCTGCTGTTGCTGTAAAATCCTGTGTCTGGTAATTAATTACCAGATCTGCTCCCAATGACTTTATAAGTTCAACATTTTTCGAATTACATACTGCCGTTACCTTTGCCCCAAAGTGCTTTAAAAGCTGCACTGCCGAAGAACCAATAGCACCAGTTGCCCCGTAAACCATAACATTTTGTCCGGACTGAACTTTTGCTGCTTTGATATTATTTAAAGCATAATGAGCACCTTCAGTAATTGGTGCAGCATCGACAAAGCTGGTGTTATTTGGTAGAAATGTAATAGCTTCATTTTCGGCAATTGTCAAATATTCAGCATGGCCTCCGAAGGTTTTATCATTATACCCAAAAACCTTATCCCCTTTTTTGAAGGCTGCTACAGATGAGCCTGTTTCCTCAATTATACCGGCAAACTCGCACCCCAGTACCTGATATTTTGGACGGAACAATCCGCTCCAGAACCGCGACACAAAATACTGAGCACTCCGGTAACCGGAGTCCGTCCGGTTAACTGTAGTAGCATACACTTTAATCAGCACTTCATTGTTTTTTGGCACAGGCTTAGCAACCTCCGTTAATCTGGCTACTTCAGGCGGTCCATATTGGGTATACACAACTGCTTTCATTTTCAGAACCTATTGATAAAATGCATTGTAGTTTAAAACAAATCAGGTAAACCTGATTAACGATACACCATCAAAATTAATTAAAACAGAGTAGTCTGTCATGATATTTTATTTCCTGTATAATGAGTTCTTATTCAAATTTAACTAACTGTGTAACAATCAAATCCTTAGTTTGCCGCGGAATCCTCTTACCGCGTAATAGGATTCAGCACCGTTGTGATACAGGAACACCTGGTTGTAGCGACGATCACAGAAGAGAGCCCCGCCAAGATTTCTGATCTCGACAGGAGTCTTTACCCAACTCGAAGTTTTTGTGTCGAAATCACCTAGTTTCTGTAACTCTTTGTACTCACCTTCCGTTAAAAGTTCAATACCCATACCAACAGCCATATCTACAGCATTATTTCCAGGTTTATGTTCTTTCCTTAACTCCAGTGCTTCGCGGTCGTAACAAATGCTTCTGCGGCCTTTGGGACTCTCTGCAGAGCAATCGTAAAAGATATATTCGCCTGTCACTTTATCCTGACCAACCACATCCGGTTCACCACCGGTTCTTTCCATTTCACTGAGCGACCAGAGTTTTTTAGAATCCACTTCCAGCTTTGTCTGAATACCCGACCATTCAATGCCTTCGTGACGGCTCATGTTTTTCTCAAAACGGGCTTTTAGTACTTTTAGCTGTTCTTCGCGTTGTTCTGGCGACAAATCCTTTACATTTCCCATTGATACTGTGATTAGTTAGGTTTTCGAAAGCTTTCAACCCTGGTCCTGCTTATAGCTGAATTTATTCCGGTGGCCGTTGGTGTAGTGCATTATTCGATAGCAGGTAAATTTTATTTGGTTGTTGCAGCACCAATACTTTTACCAAGTTTTTCGAACTCAACATCGTTTGGTTCCCACAACTCAATTTTATTTCCCTCAAGATCCAAAATATGGACAAACTTGCCGTATTCAACGGTTTCAATTGTATCTACAACAGTAACACCATCTTTTGTAAGTTGTTCAATAAGTTCCGCCAGATTATCGACCCTGTAGTTGATCATAAAGGAGCTTGAAGATGGTTCAAAATACTTTGTTTTCTCATTAAATGGACTCCACTGGGTAAATCCTTTTTTTGTGCTGTCAGCTCCCTGATACCATTCAAATACAGCACCGTAATCATTGGTATTTAACCCAAGATGAGTTTTATACCATTCTCTCATCTTTTTTGGATCCTTACATTTAAAAAAGATACCGCCAATACCGGTTACTTTTTTCTTCATCGTTACTTCACCATTTGTTATGACCGTTTTGAATGCGAAACCAAAGAAGAACGATATCGCAATTATCATCGTTAGCAGAGCTGCTTTTTTCATTTTCAGAATTTTAAATTACTTTATCCGGATTAGTTGAAAGATTGTGGTGCTAATTTAATGCTTTATAAGTTCAGTGGATTTTTCAAGGGCAAACAGAAGAATTTTTCTTTCATCATCCGGAAGAAGAACCTTCAGTTGAAATTCGTCAAAATCTGATTACTACCCAGTTTTCCCCTGAGAATTTGATGTGACGAAACAAAAACCTTTTAAACAGAAAAGTCTATTTCCCGAGGAATTTCTGCACCCGGTTTTCTGCATTCTGCCGCAGATTATAGTAATAAAAAGGATAATCAAAGCTATGGAAGATGCCTCTGCCAAATTGAGCTGTTAAAGGCAATAGTGCATCTTCATCAGCTGTGCTACATAACAGAACACCCTTAGCCAAATCAACTCTGGCATCGGCATAATGAGGCACCATTATAAATCCTGATCCATCAGGAGCAGGTAAAAAAGAGCCAAGACTCTCTTCTGCTGTTGCAACCGTTTCAGAACGTGTCCATGAAATAGGGTTGATCACCAGACCGATATTGTCTGCCACCACGGGGTTAGCTCCCGGTGCAACATCAGGAGCCTGTGTATTGTACGAAATGATTACTCCGGTATCATCAGGTCCCTGAGCAAATTTCAGGTGCGTATTGGCGTCAAGAAATTCCTGAGTTACACTATAACCAATTACGTAGGCTGCAATCATTCTATCGTAAACGTCCTTATGATCTTTCAGGTATCCTGACAGCAGAAATATCAATACATTGGCTCCCTGTGAATGACCTGCAAGAATAAACGGCCTCCCGTTATTGTAATTTCTGATGTAGTAATCGAAAGCAGCTATAGCATCAGTCAAAGGTTCAGCCTTGATTACCTGTGCCCTTCCCTCTTCGGAGAGGTTCAGGGTGTAGGCCGCATCTGCCTGCCGGTAAAAAGGGGCATAAACATTTCCACAAGTTTCAAATGCGGTTGCCTGCCTTGCATAAGCAGAAGCAGAGCCTTTCAACATTTTAGGATTGTTGATAGCGCAAATATTTGGCTCAGTGGAATCAACCTTTTGCCAGGCTGTGGGGTAAAGATAAAAAATATCGATGGGTTTTACCGTTGCCGGAATTGATAGCCAATGCGAACTTACGGAATAATCTGTTGCTTGTATCACTTCATCGTTATCTTTGGTACAACCCGGAATAAGTGCCGGAATAATAAATCCCACAAGAATTAACATTTTGAAATCATTCATGCCGCTTAGAATTGAGATATTATTAATTAGTTTATTGACGCAATATCATTTCCCTGAAAGAACAAGACCAACAATGTTTGGTAAGGTAATTGCATTACCGAATTGTCATTTTGATTGCAATTTACAATAATTACAAAACTGTTCCACATATATGCTTTAAATATTCTAATCCTATGTATATGATTACACAGCTATATAATTGATAATTCGTATTACAGTATATTTTATGCTTTTATTTGACTGATAGCCAGTCAAATGCTTTTCAGTTGGCACTGAAATAAAGGTGCATTTCCATCTACTTCAGGGAATTCTGTCAGGTTGCGCTGCGGGTAACGGCAAATATTATGTCACCCGAACACTAAAACCTCTCTCCTCTTTTGATTTTCAATTAGTTGATATAAATAATTTTTTTAGTTTCCAGGGTGCCGCCCTTTCTGATATTCAGGAAATAGATCCCATTGCTGAATTCATTATTCAGGGCTCCTCCAGGTATCCAACGATATTGATAGGAACCGGATGTAAGTCTGGTATTTACCAATTCCTCAACAACCTGTCCGCAAGCATCAACGATCCACATACTGACTAACTGTGGTTCGCTGAGGTTTAGTGTGATGTTTACATCTGAATGGAAAGGATTGGGGAATACATTTGTCTTTTCAACATTAATGCGGGACTCATTAACAGATGTAACCACTGATCCCTGTAAAATCCTTGCAGTAGCACCACCGGTTACAAACACGCTGTTGTCGGTACCAAAGTCCATGGAGGCAGCATAACCACCAGGGACAACAACTGTCCATTCTGTTATACCATTGCTGTTCACTTTACAAAATGCCATCTGGGTCATAATGCTGGCTGCCAGATACGCCGCATCCGATCCGTCGAGTTTCATCTGGGCATGTGCCAGTAAATTATTTTCGGGACCGTCGGCATTCAGATTTTGCCACATTACATCTCCTGATTCATTGTATTTCATAAAAGCAGCTCCGGCTGATCCTGATGAAGGAAATCCGCTGATTACAGGAAAATTGTCCGAACCTACCTCTACCCTTAATCCGGCCATGGTGTTTACCTGTTCCCATACTGCAGTGCCTGCCGGTGAAATTTTGGTAACTATACTACCCGCATTCTGTACAACATATTCACCATTTATAAGGTACGAATTGCCGTTACTGTCGCCGGCAGCATCGCCTACAGTTAGGCTGTAAACACCGGTAAGAGTCCAAAGTGTATTGCCTTCCAGATCAATTTTCGAATAGCCGTTAACACTGCCGAAAATGGACCGGGCAGAAATAATGATTGCATTATCCGGTGTAAATTTGAAATTAATGGGTTTCCCTATACCTGCATAATCGTGATATGACCATAATACTGTGCCTTCGGGGCTGAATTTTTTCACTTGTCCTGACATTCCTGTTCCATTGAATCCAAAGCCAAGCACATAAATATTATCCTGCGAATCGACCAGGCATTTTTTGGTTGATGATCCGTCGAAGTCGGTTTCATAAACAACTCTCCATACTAAATTGCCTGAAGGATCAAACTTCATCAAAAGACTGTTAGCATCAACCGGGTTTGAATATCCTGAACGAATGGTTCCTGCCACAATAATGTTGTCCTCGCTATCAGTTTCAACCCAGGTAGCCACTTCGTGCCTCGAAGTATTGGTATTATCGTACGAAACTTCCCAAAGTATATTTCCGGCATCATCCCTTTTGGTAAGAGTTATATCACCTGCCGGGTTATAATCCCAGTTTACTGAATAAACATTATTCTGCGCATCGGCAGCTACCGATACACCTCCCGGATAATTATCCCAGTTAAGGGAAGGCTGTGAAAAACCTAAAACAGGAAGTAGGGCCAAAATTGCGGATACAGCTTTCATATTTACTTGGATTTAATTGTTTCTGTTTCAAAATCATTGGTAAAATAAATACACTTTGAAACTTTGCAGAAATGATACTGGCCGAACAGGAAAAAACGGGCACTGAACCAGTAAAAAATGCAACTAAAATGATAGGAGCATTGAATTAATTAAGTTAACCGGGTTCAGAAAATTATATACCAGGGTGTGGAGCACCAAGGTCAGTTTTATTTAGAATTGTGAATACATCACCCTAGCTAATAGGATAAAACAAACTCAGAAACCGCTTGTTTGCCTCAGCTAAAAATTTGATACCTTTATGTCTAACGGGCGTTTTGTTTCTATTTAATAACTTCATTAATCTTCTGCCAAAGACTGTTGTCGAATCCGGAAAGAGCAAATGATGGATTCGCCGGATCCGAAGCATCTCCCATTCTTATAACTACCATATTTCTCCCGGGAATTACATAAATACGCTGATCTTCGGCACCCATTGCAGCAAACATATCGTCAGGGGCATCAGGAACCAGTGGCCCCGGGTAAACAGTTTGACCGCCAGGTACCATGTAGCTGGTTTTCCCATTCAGCCACCATAAATATCCGTACGAAGGATTCATATTTTGCGAGGAGCTGATACATTCTGTAAAAAAGGTTTCGTTTATAATTGATTCGTTTTCCCATTTTCCCTTGTTAAGTGCCAGTAATCCGAATCTTGCCATACTCCGGGTATTACTGTGATAGATTTTAAATATCAGTCCATTATTCCAGTAGCCTTCCATTCCAATTTTGTCCTTCAATCTGGAATTGAAATACGATTCGTATCCGAGGTTACTGGCTGCGGCTACAATATCCATCAGCTTTTGAAAAACATTATGATACGACCACCTTGAACCTGCATCAGCCAGAAATGTTAAGTTCTGTTTTATGACTAATTCATTTGAATCATTAATCCCTGAAGTCATGGTAAGCAGGTGTCCTGGCGTAATCAGATTCTCTTTTTCAATCGGCTCGCTGGTCCAGCCCATGCCCAGGTACTCAGATACTTTGTTATTGATATTCAACAATCCTTCCTGCTGCGCAATTCCGGTAGTGGTTGCTACCAGGGTTTTGCCTGCACTGTTCCATTGCCATGAAGAAATTGAAGTATGCCCGTTAAAATATTCCTCCATTACAATTCTGCCATTTACAAGAATCATAAACGATTTTGTGTGCTTTTGAATAAGGAAATCTCTCAGAGGTTGCACGGCACTTTCGTTCCAGCCCAGATCTTTAAGCGATTTCGTTTCCCAGGCAGTATCGGAATTTGAAGGGAAATACATAGATTCATCAAGAGGTGGTTCTTTTTCAGTATCTTTTTTGTCGCATCCTGCTAACGGAAGTATCAGCAATAAAAGGATTTTCAGATATTTCATTGAGAAAGTTGGTTACTTATTTATTATTCGCTTCCAGGGTTAGATGCGAAATGACCAAAAAAGTTTAAATTTTAGATAAGTCCAAGCTTGTCAATTTTATTGCCAATCATAATCTCTTTCATTTCTACCTCCAACTGACTAAATTCTTCTCTTTTGACGCTCTTAATAAATTCGCCGTTTTTGAGAACATGTATTTCATCACAGGTATCGCTAAGCGTTGAGAAAATATGCGACGAGATAATTACAATCTTGTTCAATTCCCTGAGTTTATGAATAATCCCGGTTATTATAATATTACTTTGAATATCAACACCATTAAATGGCTCATCCAGAATAAAGTATTTATTGTCCTGTAAAAGAATGGCCGTGATAGCCAGCTTCTTTTTCATACCGGTTGAATAGGTGGAGGCATATTGATTTAACGGTAAATCAAAAATATTTCTACGCTCAATATCATTGATTTTTTTTGCTCTTGCATTACAAAGCAATTGAATGTATTCCTTTCCGGTTATTTTGGAGAATAAATACGGCTCGGTAAGTAAGAGGCCTAAATGATTTTTTAAAGGACTCAGACTTGAATTAATATGACCTTCGTAATCTTCGAGGCCTGCAATGCACCTGAACAAGGTTGTTTTACCGGCTCCGTTTTCGCCAACAATTCCATATACATTTCCTTCCGAAAATGCTATATTCACATCGTTCAGTACCTGATTAGTCCCATAGTATTTTGTTAATCCGATAGCTTCAATCATACCAGATATCGTTGAAGTTTACTCGTGGCCTTGAAATAGAAATAGGGTGCCGATACAAGTAGTAGAGGCGGAAAAGAAATGCTTACAGCAATAATAATTCCTTCGGGCAGGTTCATTTCATCAGGATAAGCCGCATATTTGGCAGAAATTAATGTGATCAAAAATAAACATCCTGTGAAATAGAACGCCGCTATGGCCTCAATGTTTTCGAGATAAAAAAAAGTCAGGGTCAGAATAACAGGTAAACTTAAGACAGAAGTAAACAGCAATGCGGTTTGTGCTTTTCCAAGAATAAACTTTCCTGGCGACAACGCAAAAGACCACACAAAATATTCGTTTTCAGGTTGAGTGTAAAAACTGAGAGCTGCCAGAAATATCAGCAATAGCGAAAAGATACCGAGATTAAAATTGTCAACTGATACTGCAATAACCGTAAGGACATAAGCAACCGGGAAAATAAAAAAGGTGTTTCGGAAACCAACTGTAAACTCAAAAGGCTTTTTGTAAAAAGGTGTTGGAATAGTAAAATTCAAACTCTTTTTGAAACTACTCAAGGCAAAAATCAGACTTATTACAGTTAGTACTATTGACCCCGCGAAAAACTGTTTGTACATCAGAATCATCAGAAAGGGAATTATTGACAAGATGTTTTCAATCATTCTGATCAACCGGTAGCGCTTTTCATTAAAGCATATTTTGAGAAAATCATTCCTTCTGCCTTCCGAAAGTTTTGATGTTAATCCTAATGAAATGAGCATCAGAATATATGGTGCAAATTCTGTTATATAAAAAAGAAACAACGAAAGACCAGCAAAACCAGCTGAAAGCAGCAAATAGCCAAATACAGGCTCCAGCCCTGAGGCTATGAGCTTTCTGTTTGTCATTTTATATTGCAGGAAAAAATATTCTTTCAATTTATGTAAATGCTAATCCAGTTATTGTCCTCTCCTTTTGCTTTAAAAATCACTATGGTAATTAAAGATAAAAGGAAGCAGGTTCTTCATAAAATTTTTGAAATGTTATGTGTACAGGCAAAAGTTAACAGTTTTGGCAGCAAATTTCTATTTATTCTGTTTTCATATTGATTGATGACTTGATTGAAAAATGCCTGGTATTATCGGCTTATCCTTACGCCGTCGTAAACAATTGAATAATAGTATCCCAAGGGACCACTTGTCGCATAATGAATACTGTCAGTATAAAATGACGCTCCCGAATGATAACCAAAAAAACCTCCGGCAGGACTGCTGTTAAATCCATTTGAATTAAGGTAAATCATTTTGCTCCCTTCATAATTGTTTGCTATGTCCTGTTTGGTTAAAATGTTTAACATATTGAATGCGTTGTTTTTAACAACTGTTAATGTATCCTTATAATATTCAGTTGAGCCGTTATTTGAATAGGCAGCACTGCAACTATAGGTTCCTATGTAATTGTTTCTGTAATCATATTTTAACGAATCAATAGTATCCGCTTTTATTTCGTACTGGAATCTTTGAGTAGTATTTTGATTATCATAAATTTCAAAATCCAGCATGAGATTACCTGATATATTAATTGTATATGGCCCGTTTCCCTTAAGCGAATCGGGACTATACCAATTGATTGTGCAGTGTTCCTTGTCAACTTCGGGTACTACATCGAACGTTATTGAAATATGCTTATCAGGGTAAGAAATAATTCCAGTGGCACGGAATTCAAAGTTTATTTTTGGATTTCTATCTTTCTCACATGAAAAATTTAAAAGAACCAAAATCACAATGTACAGTAATTTAGAATGAAATACATTTCTCAATATATGCGAATTGAAAGATTTCATTGTGTTATTATTTATTGTTTTTATGAACTCTTATCTCCATCGAATACTGGCAAAGTTTTGCAGTTTCCTTGTTGTGCCGTTTACTATTGTTGAATCAAAGCACTAAGGTAATAAATTTTACCGCTTTTTGTTACTGAAGCATGAATAGTATGCATGCAAGGTGTTGCCCGGCATTGTTGTTTCTATCGTCTGACTTGTTGTTTTCGTTCCTGAATTCTTGATTTTATTATTTCATACGTGTCAATGCTTTCCATGTCTAACTCCTTCGATAATACAATTAAGAAGGACCTGGCTGCGTCATAATTTGCGAATTCTTTAATTATCAGGTCTTTTTCAGTATTTGATGTCAGAACAATGTCAAAGGACTTAGTTACATAGTTTGTTGAGTTACCCCTGCTATTCATTGTCTGGGATTCGTTTTTATATTTTAATTCTATGTTGTCGTATTTATCCAATGATTCCCAGGAGCCTGGTTTTGCTATAACTATATCGATGTATGGTTTAATAATTCTATTGTCGATGTCAATTAAAACGCCTCGTATTGATAAAAACAATACAATGCCGGTAATAATCATCAGAGTCCCTAACACACAAACAGCAAATGAAAAACTATGGGAAATCAGGGAAATTGTAATTATTAGTCCAGCAACGAAAATAACAGAACCTACGGCCGAAATGTAGCCCTGAAAAGTCAGCCCACGTGATATTTTTTTTATGGTCATGTCAGCAATTGTGTTTATGGCCGGGGGGATGGTGCGTTTATAATTGCTGCCATTGATAAAACATTAATCCCTTTGTCCTTCATTTTTCCGATTGCTTTATCTTTCTTTTTCTCTGTCATCCCAACAATCCCTTCGGGAACAATTGTTATATCATAGCCTCTGGCTTTCCCACCTAAAGCTGTGTGGTAAATGCATTTCTCAGCCATAAGACCTACCAATACTATCTCTTTAGACTTTTTCCTCTCCAGGAAACCTGTCAATTCTGTTGAAGTAAAAGCATCTCCTTCAATTTTGACAAAAATATTATTGCTCACAATATGAAGCGAGCTGTTAAAGTCAGGAGCCGGCAAAGTATCAATCGACAGTCCTTTTGAAGTAATGCTTAACGCCTTTCCTGTTGCTTTAATATATAGTACATTTTCAGCATCGAAATGGCTAATCACCGTATTTACATTCTGTATCATATTCGTTATAGAACTATCCTGTGGCATGCTTTTTTCAGGGAATTCCTGAATATCAAGTACAACTAAGCATCGCTCCTGCGAGAATGCTATATTCGGAAATAAATTCAAACAGCAATAAAGAAGGATAAGTCCGGTTTTTAACACTAATTTATCTTTCATATCAGTCATATTAAATTCACAGTACCGGACTTCCGACCAGGTGAGATAGTTTTTGTATGTGCCCTGTTTGGCAGCAAAATCTGACTTGCCAATCCGCTATGAGCGATTGTTTTTATTGTGTTCTGTAATTGTAAATTCCTAATTCCGAAATTGTGGGGTTTAGTCGGGAACTTAGTATTTTTAGCCTGAGTTTTTGTGCTGTAACGCTATCAAATCTTATAAGTCGCTTATAACCTATGGTTGTTCCTGATGCTATCTGAATCCAGTTTCCAGTATTATCCAGGTATTCGAGGGTAAAATTCTCAACCCGTTGCCCAATGCTTATATTTTCCTGCAGTAACAAAACATTAAAAGTTCTTTCTGCAGTCAGTTCAATATCAATTGTGGTGGTAGTATCGGCATCATTGGTGGTAAAACAGGATTGATAATCGTTATCAAGGATTGATTTTTCATTAAATCCATTAGTGCTTTTCACAAGTGCACCTTTAGCCAGGTTATTTAAAAAAACACTATCCGTTAACGACTTGAAACCTTTCAGGCTCTGAATGTCGTATTCATTTATCAAACCATTGGTGTCCGGTGGGATATTTAATAACAGAACACTATTCATTCCAACTGATGAAAAGTAAATATCCATTAGTTCCCCGGGTGTTTTGACCTTTAAGTCTTCCGAAGAATGGTAAAACCAACCTGGTCTTATGGATACATCTGTTTCAGCCGGATACCAGATTAGTCCTTTTGCAGAGTATATGACATCACGTCCGCCTAAATCCTCATCCATCATATTTCCTAATGGTTTATAAATCAAATCCTGTTGCGAATTCTGTGCTATGACCGACTGCTCCATATTGTCAGTGGGAACTACACTCCATTCTGTATTTCGTCCTATCCCTGATTCAGTTCCAACCCATCTTACGTCAGGACCCATAATTGCAATAATCGCTTGTGGCTGTAGTTTTCGGATAAGGGCATACCACCGCATAAAATCATAATCCTGCTTTTTCCCGTTGGGGCCTTCTCCACAAGCTCCGTCAAACCATACTTCATCAATTTTTCCGTATTGTGTAAGTAATTCAGTAAGCTGCGCTGTAAAGAAATCGTTGTAGGCATCGGTGCCATAACATTCGGCATTTCTGTCCCAGGGTGAAAGATATACACCAAATCCAATGTTATATTTCTTACAAGCTTCTGATACCTCTTTTACCACATCTCCTTTACCTTCTTTCCATGCACTGCTTTTTACCGAATGTTGGGTAACATTGGTCGGCCATAAGCAAAAACCATCATGATGTTTGGCCGTTAATATCACTTGTTTGAAACCCGCGTCTTTAATAGCACTCACCCATTGCCCGGCATCCAGTTTTTTCGGATTAAATAGTTTCGGGTTTTCTGTTCCATCTCCCCATTCTGCATTTGTAAAAGTGTTTATTCCAAAATGAAAAAAAGCAGTCAGTTCCAGTTTTTGCCACCGGAGTTGCTTTTCTGAAGGGACAACATTTGCTGCTTTGCTTATAATTTCTTCCTGAGTATTGCTACTTGTAAAACTTACATAATTGAACTTTTCCTGCGCAAATGACTGAAAAGAAAGACTGAAAAGAAGGTGAAGAATAAAAAGATTTTGTTTTTTCATAGCCTGTTTACTACAAGAATTCCCTGTTTTTAAATTCAGCACTTAGTGTTTTTCAGTGCTGTGGTCCGTTAAAAATTTAAAAGAAGCCTGAGCAAAAGCAGGGCACCTTTAATGTGTAGCATTGATTTACTAAATCTAAACACTACAGTGAACAAAACTACTTATTTTATTGGTCAATCTGTTTCCTGGCGGCTGATTTCGTTAACAGAACCAAAGATTATTCCGAAAGCATCGATAAAGGATACAATGATTGCCTGGTTTTTCAGCGGTTTGAATTCCCGGAACGGGGGTTAGTATTACCGGAATATAAGGGTTGTAGATAAGTGTGTACTTTAGCCGTAAAGTTTCCGAAAAAGCCGCCGCTTTGGGCTTTTGTTTAGCCGGGTTACTATGGCTATTAGAATCATGCCGGGCACTGCGTGCCATATGAAGTCCTATTTATTGGCACTAGTATTTTATTTTCCATTTTCAATTCTTGTTTTCAATTCTTTCTCGAAACAGGAAACACCTTTTGTCGAATTGACTTTCTTGAGCTTATTTACCAATTCTTGACATTTTATTTTAAGTTCTTCCTCCGAATAAGCAAAATACATTTCATAAAACGTGTAGTTAGCCCATTTCATTATTTGATCATCATTCAAATTGTCAATGTGATTTATGAACTCAGCAGGTCTTTTCTCAACAAATTTCCAAGTATATGAACCCACTGCTTCAGCGAGCGCTCCATCGGCGTAATTAAGTATTTTTTCAAATACTTTTAAATAGAAGTTAAGGTCACTCTTTTTACATCCGGAGATAGTGTCCATTAACGAGAATGTTATGTAATTGTCGGATGGCTTTATGCTGTCAGTTAAAATTAGTTCGCCAGTTTTTTTAAGTGGTAAGTCTGTCAGGTAATAATAATGATTTGGATTTCTCAGAGAGTCAATTTCTGTCTGTTTTACGAATGGAATTTGAGTCGCCATTTTCTCTTTCGCATGAACTGCAATAGAAAATAAGATCATTATTTGTATGTAAAATATTCGTTTCATGCGGTTTCTAAATAATAGCGCCAACTAGCACATATCATCAAATATAGCCCATTTTTATTGCTATCGGATGACGCCTGGCAAATGCGGGAATAAATTGTTGCTCAACTGTCTGCCAGCACAAATGTATGTAAAGATTACAAATGTTTCAACGAACACGCAACTTAGCGACGCGGTCTCTTGAGCGCAGCTCAAAAACCCGCATTTGCTATAGCGTTTGTTGAACTAAATCCCTGCGGGATAGCTCTTTGATAAAATTCATATCTATTGATGCATTGCTCATCAGCTTTATTAATCTTTGCAGGATTGTTTATGGTTTTCAGCTTTACCAGAAATTTAGCTCAATAATATGCTTATATTTGCCGGATAATTCTTTTTTTTTTGACGGTATTTCCCATTTTATATATTTATGTTATCTTGCTGTTTTTCAATTGATAGCATTCCTAAAACCGTCGGAAAGTACATAGAGTAAAAAAAACAACTATTTATTTCAGAATCCAACCGGGATGACTTACATTGAGCTTGTCGAAATGTAGTTCAACCTGGAATAATCGCTGGGCGTTGCACGCCGCTCATATTCCTATTTATTATCAGCTGCCTTTCTTCTATCTACAAACTACAGAGGTATATTCTGTATTACCACTTTCTTATTCCTTTAACTGTATCGTTAACTCTTTTAAAGATGTCACCTCCAGATAGTTCTGATTTCAAATTCAATAGATATGATTTGGGATTTTCTTTGAGTTCAAGTTTCTCTTTCTTGACAGCGTTAGCAGCTGAAACCACTCCAAATATAATACCCCCAACAACCACAAATGGCTTGGCTTCATTTGGGACATATTCTGTCAAAGATGCTATAGTTGTAGGAATTGAGATACTTAGAAACTTAGTTGCTGTTTCTATTTTATGCGAGTTATAAAGTTGTTCTAAATTTTTGGTTTCTTGAAGAATAATTTTTGAATGTTGATTTATTGCATCTCTCAATCCACTACTATTATCAAGACCTGTTATTGAGTTTGACAAATTTGAAATTTCGTTAAAAAATGCTGTCCTTTCATCATCATACTTTCTTCGAATGTCAAGAATTTTGTCAAGAGGCACATCATTAATATTTTTGGGAACTATGGCTTCTATTAATAAGTTGCCAAGTTTATATTCAAACTCTAACTCCGCATCAAGTTACGTATTATATAATTTGATTCCCAATTTATCGATTAGCCTTTGTGTGTGAGCGGTAAATTCGTTCAGATACCAAGTTCCATT
>Ga0208789_1000524_pt1 | contig 34537 bp, 36 predicted proteins | sample Methanotroph_Enr_FD_187368 | JGI IMG/M metagenome (GOLD analysis project Ga0208789, IMG submission 187368) | Enriched soil microbial communities from Old Woman Creek wetland in Ohio, USA - Methanotroph_Enrichment_5 (SPAdes) (version 2) | ecosystem: Environmental > Terrestrial > Soil > Wetlands...
AATGACTGATTTTGGCTTGGTTTGGATGAAAATCAGCTGCTATATGAAACCCCAGCTCCGACTTTTCAAAAAATGTTACGGAGACCGGCTTAAGATCCGCTTGGATTTTGAATATTTTCACAGTCTCTCCAGCTTGGGAACCCAGATGACGAAGCTCTAGCTTCGTGAGACGGGAAGCTGGAGCTTCCCACACCGAATTCCCAAGTTGGAGCTTGGGAACTAGCACAATCTAACCTTATTCGTTAGGCGTGTCATCGATAATGCGATCATAAAACAATTTACCAAAATCTGTTTTTCCGTATGAGCGTGGCATAGTCTTTGTGCTTCCGGAATGGTTAACTAATATCGAAACTTCAAGCAAACCCAGATTAGATAACATAGACGCTGCGAGGCCATCGACGGCAACCATATTTTCGTACTGATAACACTGCACAAGTTGCCTTATTAGATATGGATTTAGATTTCTAATCACGTGAGCATAAATTTCAAACATAGAGCGAGGAATGATGCCCTCAACCATTAACGCGAAAGCTTTGCCGAACATCCCAGCTAACTGCGGAGATTCAATTTTGTCCAGAAGCATTAATGTTGTTTCGCCAACCTTCTCTATTTTTGCGTCGTCAGAACATTCTTCTTCAATGAACCGCTTCCTCTGATCTTCGGATAAATTTTCAGTCGCAGCAAGAAACTTAATTATCTTCTTTACATAGAAATACGCTGATACATCATTTCCAGCCCTTAACAAAGACAGAGCGACGCCAAAGAAAGGAATATCCTTTATTAGTCCATCATTCAAAAATGAATCTAAGGCTACTTCCCCTAATTTGTCTGCGAGGTCAGCCGTATGGTGACTTCGTCGAATAGAAACAAGAAGTGAGTTATTTGGTGTCATCGTATTTCAAATGTCTAACGTGATGAAGCTAAGGGGCGCGTAGCGAAGCGGGGCATCACCTTGAACGCTGTATTAGTTTGGGTGGTGTTTGCCGGAAACGCCTGTTCTCGCTACCGCTCGAACCGGATTATTCCGGCCTACAGGACTACAGGACTACAGGACTATTTAAATTCCGAAATCCGCCTGTCGGTTGCATTACTGAATTTCATTGCAACTTCATCCTCTCTACGAATCTCATCTTCCAATTCCTCGGGAAGAAATAGATCTTTTGTGACATGCAAGTTAGCTTTATATAGATGGCACCGACCGGGTTCCGAAGGAGATCTATCGATAAATTCCGACAGTTCTTTGCATTCACCTATTAAATCGTGCGAGATTTTATTTTGAATATTTTTGTGGACAATAAATACATGGTCCAATCCCACCAATTTTAGCTTAGTGAGCCCCTTGCTTTTGAGCGCTCGTAATTCTTGTAGTTCCTCATGATTCATTGGTGTAGCCTCTTTTATTGATACATCGATACCATTGGAGTTTATTAAAGTCAGTTTGACTGTTAATTCATTGATTGCTTGCAATAACTGATCAGGCGTGCAAGTTTTTTCTGAAAATGCATCCATGCCGACAGCAAAGCATGATGACCGATAGTCAGTGCTTGTTGTAAACGCCATTATTGGAAAATAGGGTGCGCTTCCTCTAATTCTTCTTGTGGCCTCTATGCCATCCATCTTTGGCATTTCAATATCCATTAGACAAAGATCGTATTTTCCCTTGTTTCGTTGAGCGTAGTCTACGGCCTCAATGTCTGAATTCCCCGGCATTGCGCGGCTTTATCGTGTAGCGTCCGGTGGAATGATGGGTTGGGCCGGCTGTTCCGAGCTTTTGATTTGGAATAGCCGTTCAAGCTGACGCTTTCGTTCAGCAACTGCAAGTTGTTTTGCTTTTCGGTGTCCATATGTCAAGACCGAGAACGTTCGCGATCTTTTACGGCCATTTTCGTCGGTCCAGAAAGCGATCCACCGTTCTGAGCCGTTAGCTCTTTTGAACAGGCCAACGCCAGGAATTCCCGAGGTGTTATTTCGGCGGACAATTGTCCGGTGCCACAGATTGTGCTCGGCCGGAGTGGGTGTAGTGGGCGCAGCGAGCAACGCGTCGCGGTACTCAAGGGCAGCCGATAATGCCTCTTTCTTCCCGCCAAAAATGGCATCCGAGAACATTTTTCTTTTAATGTGGTTTCGCCGCTGAACTTGCACAAACCAAGCATGGGTTCTGCTCAAGTCGTCATCTATGCGCCGGATGTTGCGAAAGTGTTTCATATTTAGTGGGGTAAGGCCTGACGTAATATATACGGCACCAACTGCCGTATAAAAAAATCGTATTGTCGTATATTTTTCATAAAACTCTCTAATTATTTGTTTTTATTAAACCAATGTTATAGCAACAGGACCGATGTACAAACAGATACGACACCGGCAGCCCACCCAAAAATATGAATCGGGCTTGTTCCATGCAGAACAAGCCCTCCTGTCCTTACTCCTATCTGATCTAAAAACCGTCTAATTTTGAAAAAGAGCGGGGAGTGTCAGGCGAGGATGTCGGCAGCAAGGATGCTGCCGTCAAGCCCCCAGGGATGGGTTCACGGCGCTCCTCGGCTGACACTCCCCGCATCTTTCATAGTTGAACGATTTTTCAGTATGAAAGGAGTAGTAAACTAAACGATTTCTCCAGACTTATTGATTACAAGCCAGGGCGCCGCCGCTGGCATTGGTTGCACAGGCCTGATTGGCGTGTCTGTTACAAAAATCCTCGGCTTCGGCGGTGGTTTTGCAGTTACCGATGCCGTTCCAGCTGTAATCCAGACGCGCTCTTACGCAAAGGGCGGCTTGATTGGCTGGCGGTATAACGGGCGAGTTCCACAATGTGGTGCATTGCGCTTTGACAGCATTCGGATCGGCAGCCGGGTTGGTTGCGAGTCCTTGTTCAATACACGCGACCATCAGGTCGGTTTGTTCGTCAGGTATCAGCTTGTCGGAAACGGGGTAACTGCCGTTCGCTTGGCAGTCCTTGGATGGGTCGCCGGGGCAGCATTGATAGGACGTGACGTTGGGATGGTTGCCTGCTACCCAGGCTGTTTTTTTACCGGGTGAGATAACGGTGGTAACGCCGACATCTCCCGGTTTTACGCTAGGCACATTGATAACTTTCGCCCAGTCTTGACCGGCCGGTGCGCCAAGCACTGTAACCGGCAGGGTGTAGCCTGCTGTGTTGGATTGAGACAACAGCGAAATCATCGGCGTAACATAGTTATTGCCCGGTGAATTGAAGTAGGTTGTAATATCCGGCAACGGTTTTTGCAGATTACTGCCTGCCGCCGCAATAGGCCGTCCGTCAACAATCGTTTCATAGAGTACCGGGTTTTGTATGCCGACGGCTTGCAACACGCCGGACCAGCGCTTCATCGTGTTATTGTTAAGATAGTCTTTCTGCTCCAGGGAAACCGCCGGCGGATAGTTCATGAAGTTGACTAGCGCCTGGTTGGTCATCGCCATGCCCAGCGGAAGGAAAAGCGCCCAAGGGTAGGTTTGGGTGGTATTGGTATCCCAACAGTTGGGGGTATGTTGGCAGTTGGTGACGCCTTGTAGGCCCTGCACTGCGTCGCTTTGATTTAAAAAGGCTTGCTGTACTTTGGCAAATGCCTGCATTGCCGCCAAGTTATCCGAACCTGTCAACGTGATGCTGGGGCTGCCGTCCGAGCCAATGCTGACGCTGGCTTTGGTATTGGCTAATTCGCCGCGCAATAACGATTGCTGGGTATATTCTTGAATCGTGGTCGCTAAATCGGGGTAGTACTTTTTATAAGTATCCGGCAACCAACTGGCGTCGGGGTAAAGCGACGAGCTGTTTGACGGTAGGTTATAGGTATAAGTATTGGTCGGCGCGGATTCTTTTACCGTACACGAAAGATTAATACATAGCAGTAAACCTACAGCAACCGACCAAACCGGCAGCTTTTTAGGAAAAAATGTTTTATGTCGCATCTCGTTCTCCGTAAAGTTATTTTTTATTATTTGTTGGGTATGACAGACCAAATCATGTTTAGCATCGGTCGTGGTGTTGCCGATGCCTGCTTTATTTTTAGTTAATCGATTTGGATAAGATTAAGTTGTGCTGGCTACAAAGATAGCTTCAGCTGTTGTTATATTTTTGCCGTTATTTTCCTCTCTTGGTTAATATCGAAATTTTTCTTCATAAAGGTTCAGCGGCTATGATTTTTGGAATTCTTTGTTAAGAGCATCGCCAAATTCCAAAATAGTCGCAAAATCTTTATGTGTTTATTTTACGCTCAAGCTGGGCGTTATGTCAGGTATGTTCTTGAACCTCAATATTGGGATTACGCTGGTTCCCAAGCTCCTGAGACTGTGAAAGTATTCGTTTTAGAACAAAGCAAAAGCATTCACCACGAAGGCACGAAGGCACGAAGGACACGAAGTTTTCAATACATTGAGTTTAAACAATTATTTTTCCTTCGTGATCTTCGTGCCTTCGTGGTGAATAGGTTTTTAAACTGATTTTGATAATACTTTCACAGTCTCTGGAGCTTGGGAACCAGCGCAAAACATGAAGAGCGTGAAGGATTGAAGTCTTCATGTCCTTCATGCTCTTCATGGTAATGGCGTAAATTAATTTATGCCTGTTCTTAAACGGGCAAGACTTAAGCGTATTCGAACCCCCGTCCTACCTAAGAACTCGGAATGCCGCGCAAACCCCAATGTAGCGCAGCATAAAAGTTAGGACAAAACCTAGTGTCGAAAGTATCATGTCCACCACAACGTCAATGCGTTTTTTATCAATAAAGCCCCACAGCGGCTGGACAGGATGCGCATGAGCACTGTTTTATCTTTCACGCTGGAAATTGTCCCTTTTAAGGATCATCTATTTCGCAACTACAGATGTTACGGGGGCGGTCATTCCTCTTGTAGAAAAATAAGATTTAACAAAGTGGAGACCAGAACCCACTTAAATAAACGGGGCGAAAACCGAAACGCCTAATGACTAAGTAAGGAAATAATAATCATGAAAAATTCATACCTTGAAACGATCCGGGAATATTATCCCAACGCAAATTATTCCGAGATACTTGAAAAACAAGTTATCGCATATCTGGAACATATAGGTTTCAATCCGGATAAAGTAATGACTGCCAACAGTATTTGCAGCGATGATATAAACGCCATGCAATTTCCAATATCGGATAGTGGTTTGTTAGGCCCATTCTATTTGGGAGGATTGGATGGCTTTCCATTTACCGGATTAACGGGGGTGCAGGCATTTGCACATCATATGCCGGAGGATGGCGCATTGCTGATTTATTACGGTCCGCATATCGGCATAACTGAACAGGGGAAAATAGGGAAAGTGCTTCGAGACGGTCAAGATCATGAATCGGATTGCTGTGGCGCCGCACAAGCGGCATTAAATAAAATAAACGACAAACCGCAAGAACTCAGTTTACTCGATTACCAAGAAGATACTATTGTGCAATTGTTTCAAAAAAATAAAGCACGAATCGAAAAAGAAGAATACCCGATAAAAGAAGCAACGGAAGTTATGTTTGAAGCGATACAAGAAAGAATTCATCTTTTGATAGAGGAATCAAAAGATGAATTCAAAGGAAAATACCTGATTTTAATAGGATCGATTTTTATAAACGTAGACGAAGGTGCGGATTCCTGTATTGCCTATAGAGGATTCCAAACAACGGACTTACATACCAATGAAGTAAAAGACCATTTAGAAGGTTTTGCGACTTATTTGGCTAAAAATAAAATAGATTAAAGTTGGCGTGCATCCGTTGTAGGGCGTGCCGTGCGCGCCTTGGACGACCCAAAAGACGTCTAATCAAGTCGATTTTGAGCCAGCCAATCTTTCAATTGCATCGCCACCCATTCGCCGTGATCCAGGGTCAGGTCGTGACCGGCCCAAGGGTGGCGGCGAAGTTCCAGATCCCATTTTTTGTGTATCGCTTCCGAGCAGGCCGGAGCCACCAAGCGGTCGCCCAGGCCGTTTAATAACAAAACCGGCTGTTCCGGTTTTGTGTCGCCGGGCCGATAGCTGGCTGCCGCGATAATCTGGCGGACGCTGTTTTTAAGGCTGATCGGGCGTTCGTTCTGTATCTTTTCCCAGGCTCGGGCTAGCTGTTTATGCTGAGCCGCGCCAGTTCCCGACTGGCTTGCGGCATACACGCCATCCCTGGAGATTGCCGCGCCAGTTCCCGACTGGCCCGCGGCATACACTCCATCTCTGGAGATTGCCGCGCCAGTTCCCGACTGGCCTGCGGCATACACTCCATCCCTGGAGATATTCCGGCGGTTGCTGGTTAGCCGCAAAACCCCCGATTCCCGTTTGTGCAGGTTGCGCGCCATCGCCAATGCGATAAAGTCTTTATAACTTTGCCAGCGTAGCCGTTGATAAAAAGGACTCAGATCGGCAAAACTGGTGTTCATCAAAACCGCGCCGCAAATATCGTCAGGATAGCGGCGCATCCATTCCCAGGCGACCATCGCTCCGAGCGAAAGCGCCAGAATCGTTACCGGCTGTTGCATGACACCTTTGCCAAGAGCATGACTGCGCACGCTATCGGTTATCGCTTTGATCGAGCTTGGGCTGGTTTCTTGATGAAAACAACCGGTGCCGGGTAAATCCAGCAGCGTTATTTGGGCATCGGGAAATGTCGATTGTAAAAGCGGGACGAAAGCGCCCCAATGCGCCGACTCGCGCGCCAGTCCTCTCAGCAGTATCCAGTTTTGCCCTAACATTTTATTCATACCAGAGACTCATCGCTTTTTTTTCATAGGCCGCTTTTTGCCGCGGCTTAAGTTGCGTCCATTGTTCAGGATACAAAAGGCTTCGGTGTAAAAAATCGAACAGCATGAAATGCCGCCGGAAAATCCGTTGTTGGCGGTGCGGCAACAGCGGATGAAACAGGCCGTGCCGGGAGAATAGATGCATCGGGCTCTTACGCAGCCAAAGCCATGAACCCATTTCCAGGGTCAGCGGCAGGAATAGGCGTTCGGCCTCGAACCGCCGTATAAAATCATCGAACAGGTAATCCCACAAGTCGCCGTTAATCGTATATTCCAGACTGGTCGGTTCGATCCGGTAGATATGGTGCCGATAGCAACGGTCGAACCGTTCTTTTAACGCCATGGTCTCGGCAAGAAAGGCAAACGGGGTAAGACGCGAGGCGTAGGGAAACCATAAGCGATCCTGAATGCCGAAACCCGAGTGCAAATCCAGGGCGATAGACAACGGCGAGTTGAACAGGTGTTGATCGACGATGCGGCATAAGGCTTGCGCTTCTTTTTCCATGTTGGCTTGATCGCCGCGGTACCAGGGCAGGCGAGGGGTGATGCGGTGGCCGCTGTAAATGCGGGTTGAGCCGACGCCTTCCACCGGCGAGTTGCGCATCAAATCGACGCCGTTGCCGTTGCAGCGCGTACCCAGATAAACGCCGACCGGGTTGACGATGGGTACAAACACCAGCCGGGATTTTTCCAAGCGGGACAAGAACTCTTGATCCCAGTCCAGCAACTGGCTGATGGTTTCCATATAAGACAGGATGACTTCGGAGCCGATCTTTTCCAGTCCATGCACGCCGCCGAAAAAAGCTAATGCGGGCGCGTCGGGCCGGGTTGAGCCCAAGGTAATGCAATGAATCGGAAACTCCTGATCCTGGTATTGAATCCGTTCTATGACCTCGATTTTAGCCCGGTCGCCGAATTGCTCAATAATGCGTTCAAGTTGTTCAAGTTCGGGGAATTTAATGCCGGTCATATCAGTGAAGAAGTTGCAGTCATGTAGGGGACTAGGTTTTCAGTGTATTGAATTACATATACTGTCCACGAAAAGCACGAAAGGCACGAAAAATATCAGCCGTAGGTTGCATTCTGCCACTAGGTTAAGGAAAAAAGCGTAGTGTGGATAAGCGTAGCGCATCCACCAATACCGAGATCACCAATACCGAGATTGTTATGGTGGATGCGCTACGCTTATCCACCCTACGGCTTGTGTATAACGACGAGCGCTGGAGCATGGGAGTAATGTGTTTTAACTATTTTCGTGCCTTTCGTGGACTACGTTTTTTTTTCTTCGTGACCTTCGTGTCTTCGTGGTGAAAAACGCTTTTTACCGTGTAAACGCGCAGAGCGCTGAATTATCCTCCGCTAAACCTTCGGAAATTTTCCCGGCTATCGCGCTTCTTGCTTCAAGACTGACGGCATGGCGATTTTTCCCGGAGCTGTTAACGGCAGGAAGAAAGCTAAGCTGAACTTCGATTTTATCCAGGGCCAGCATCTTGAGTAAATGCGGCACGAAAGCGTCGTCGCCGATAAAAGGCGCGTGTTCTTTGGCGGCGCCGAGATATTGCAGGGCGATGGGTTGAATAGTCGACCGGGTTAACAATGCAGGCTGGAATAAGGACGAATGAAAATGCAGAACCTCATCGCCCTTAGTCGTGGTGCCTTCAGGGAAGGCGATAATATTGCCGTTTTGCCTTAACAACCAGACCATTTTTTCGGCGGTAGTCTTGATGTGTTGTTTGTTACCGCGGCGGATAAAAATGGTGCCGCCCTGTTTGGCTAAATAACCGATCACAGGCCAGCCGGCAATATCGCTTTTGGCAACAAAATAAGCCGGTAAATACTGGCCGATAACGATGATGTCCATCCAGGAAATATGATTGCCGACCAGGATGGCGCGCCGATCCGGCAACTCGCCGTCTTTGCTGACATGCAGGTTAACAATAGCGCTGAACCTTTGCAGCCAGCGAGTTTTGAGCGCGTCTTTTTTGATTTTGGCATCGCGCGCTGAATAGATAAAGCTCAGTACCGGAAAAACGCCCGCCGCTATGATCAGCCCATGGGTAAACAGGATGACGATCCGAAAAAGCTTATAGTACAGCCGAAGTTTCGATTTCATTGCCGGCCTATTGCGCCACGCCGTCTGCGGCATACACGGCTCCCGGCTGGCTGGCGGTATAGCCTCTCATATAGTGTTTGCTGTAGCGCTCTTGCAATTGGTCGAGCGGCAACAGCATGAATAAATCCATGCAGTTAAAGTCCTCATCCCAGCAAGGTTCGCCGCAAACCATCGCGCCGAAACGAAAATAAGCCTTGAGTAAAGGCGGAATACCCGACTCGTCCCGCGAGCATCGCAATTCATTGGGAACCGGAATGCTGGGATTGACTTGAAGAGAAGAGGGCGCAATATTCTTCTCGTCGATATTCCGGTAAACCGCGTCGATGGCAAAACCGCTGGGGCCGGGAGTGATGCTGGCGCAACCGAGCAGGTAATTAAACTGCCCTTCAAGCGCGTATTGAACCAGCGCCGACCAAAGCGTGGTTAAAACCGCACTGCCGCGATAATCGGGATCAACGCAAGTCCGGCCTATTTCCAAAAAGCGGCCGGGCAAGGTTAATACCCGATCCAGGTTGAACTCGCTTTGAGAATAAAACCGGCCTAATTTTTCCGCCTGATGTTGATTAAGCAAGCGCGTATAGCCGACTATTTTTTTATTGACGTTGTCGTACACAATCAAGTGATCGCAATAGCTATCGACTTCGTCGTAATCCAGGCCTTCCGATTCGGTTTTGAGCTTGGCGCCCATTTCTTTGGCGAACACACGAAAACGCAAGGCCTGGGCTTCTTTTATCAGCGTCTCCGAGTCTACCGCTGCGCCAGCTCCCGGCCGGCTTGCAGTATCCCTGGCGATAATCAAACATTCCAAGCGTTTGGCAGGTTTAAGCTGTATTGCTGCATCTGTTTTTTTCATGGCTATCCACAGGGTTAAATAAAGATGCGGATACATTAAGCAATGAAGGTGTCAGTTGTGTGTCGGCTTGATGAACATCAAATGACAGGACGGTTAAGTTTTGATGACAACTTATTTGGGATTTTTGAAACGTATTTTCTCTCACCACGAAGGCACGAAGGGCACGAAGTTTATGTTTTTTCTTCGTGCCTTCGTGGTGAATAAAAATAGGATATTACCTAACCATGCGCCGCTAAGGGGGCGGTTTTGTTGAACACGGTTGACGCGGTCTTTATTGTTTCGATGGCTAAAGGCGTGCTGCTATATTCCCACTGCCAAGCGTGCGCCACTATGGCTTCCAAATCCGCATGGACGGGCTGCCAACCCAATTCTTGCTTTATTTTAGTCGCGTTAGCCACTAACCGGGCGGGATCGCCGTGGCGGCGCAGGCCTTCCTGTACCGGGATAGTCCTTCCGGTGACGCGTTTGGCCGCCTGGATAACGCTTTCGACGGAATAGCCGTTGCCGTTGCCTAAATTATATTCAGTGCTTTTGCCGCCGGCTTGCAGGTATTGCAGAGCCAACCAGTGCGCTTCGGCCAAATCGAGAATATGGATGTAATCGCGGATGCAGGTGCCGTCCGGGGTATCGTAGTCACGCCCGAAAACGGTAATGTGCGGACGGCGGCCGGAAGCGGCCTGCAATACCAGTGGGATGAGGTGGGTCTCGGGATCGTGCCGCTCGCCGAGCAAACCGTCAGGGTGCGCCCCGGCGGCATTGAAGTAGCGCAGGCAAACCGAGTTAAGGCCGTAAGCGCGGTCGTAATCGGCTAAAGCCTGTTCAATCATCAGCTTGCTTGAACCGTAGGGATTAATAGGCCGCTTGGGATGGGCTTCATCGATAGGCGTGTAATCCGGCTCGCCGAAGATAGCGGCGGTGGATGAAAAAATGAACTTATCGACACCGTAAGTTTGCATCGTGTTGAGCAGGTTAAGGGTGTTGACGATGTTGTTCTGGTAATACCTGGCGGGGTCTTGCATCGATTCGCCGACCTGGATAAACGAAGCAAAATGCATCACGGCATCGAACTTGTGTTCGCGAAATACTTTGTCCAGTATCAGCCGGTCGGCAATGTCGCCATGTACAAACCGGCCATGCAGTACGGCATCGCGGTGTCCGCTGGAAAGATTGTCCAGGGTAACGACATCGACGCCTTTTTGGCCGAGTAGCCAAACCATATGAGAACCGATATAGCCGGCGCCGCCGACGACGAGAACAGTTTTAGGTGATGTCATGGTGTAACTCCTGTCAGTCTGTTAGGTAACGATCAAAGTAATTGCTTAGCCAAAGGCTAAAGGCTAAAGGCTAAGCGCCGACACTTTCGCCCTTCGCTTCAGCTCATCCATGTGAATCTGTGGCTGAAATAATCTATTTTCTAAAACCACTCCAATCGATATAAATCCGCACGCCGATTAGCGAGATTGCGTGCGGCGCCGCGGGTGCGGACTTGTTTTAATAAATCCAGGTTAACATCGGCAATTAAGGTCATTTCGGTGTTCGGCGTGGCTTCCGCTAATATCGCGTCATGCGGAAACGAAAAGTCGCTGGGGCTGAAAATGGCCGCTTGCGCGTACTGGATGTCCATGTTTTCGGCATGAGGCAGGTTGCCGACGCTGCCGGTAATGGCGACAAAGCATTCATTTTCGATAGCGCGGGCATGAGAACAATAGCGTACCCGCTGGTAAGCATTTTTGGTGTCGGTCCAGAACGGCACAAAAATGATTTGCGCGCCTTGGATGGTGGCCAAACGGGCCAGTTCCGGGAATTCGGAATCGTAACAAATCAATACCGCAATTTTGCCGCAATCGGTATCGAACACTTTTAACGCATCGCCGCCATGAACACCCCAGCAACTAACCTCATCAATGGTGACATGAATTTTATATTGGGCTTCAAAGGTACCGTCGCGCCTGAGCAGCCACGATACGTTATAGAGTTCATGCGCGCTGTATTCAGGCATGGAACCGGCAATAATATTAATGTTGTAAGACATGGCCATTTCCAGCAGGCCGTTTCTTATTTCGCTGGTAAAACCTGCCAGGGAACGAATCGCATCGGGAGGACTTTTATCGTTGAACAATCCCATCAGCGGCGCGCTCATGTATTCGGGAAAGAGCACAAAGTCGGCATGATAGCCGGCGACCGCATCGATAAAAAACTCGGCATGTTTGAGCAGTTCTGTGACGCTGGTTAATGTCCGCATCTGCCATTGCACTACGCCTAAACGGATAATATTCTTGGTGCTGCCGAGCGCGGGCGCTTTATCGACATAATCCAGATTCACCCATTCAAGAAGCGTCGCATAGCCTTTCGAATCGAGATCGACAGGAAGATAACCGGTCAATACTTTACGGACATGGAAGCCGTTAAACAGTTGGAACGACAGCACCGGATCGAAAATTTCCCGGTTTTTGACTTCCTCGATATAACGCACCGGCGTTAAGGTTTCGGCATATTTGGCATAGCCCGGAATCCGTCCGCCGGCAATAAACCGGCGCAGGTTCAGGTTTCGGCATAGTTCTTTGCGTGCATCGTACAATCTTCGGCCTAAGCGCAGTCCGCGATATTTTGGGTGGACGAAAATATCGACGCCGTACAAGGTATCGCCTTGATAGTCATGATGAGTCAAATAGCCGTTGCTGGTAATTTGCGCGTAGGTATGGACATCGCCAAAGCGGGTATAGTCAACGATCATGCTCAATGCGGCAGCCACTAACTTGCCGTTATCTTCAATGACAATCTGCCCTTCGGGGAAGCGGGTGATCTGAGAGGTATATTGGTCTTTTTTCCAGGCCCCGCCCAAATTGCCGTAAACGTGCTCCATTAAAACCGCGATATTATCGTAGTCATCAAGCGTCAGATGCCGAAGTAAAAGCTTATGTTTTTCAATTTTTGTTTTTTTCATAGCCGCAAAGGATAACTTTGCTTTTTGACGGTTTTATGACAGTGCGACTAATTTATTCCTTCGACGGGGGTAAATGAATCCGTGTAATTGCTTACTTGGTGATGTTATGCAGGTAGATGATGAAAAAGCGTCGTCCACGAAAGGCACGAAAAACACGAAAAAACGGGATACAAGAATGCCATCAGCTAAAACATATCTTCCTGATTAGACCTTCCAGGTAAGACGACTGCCATGGATGGCGGCCGAGACTGCTCCCGGCAGTCCTCGGCATTTCCTCCATCCATGGAGGTCAGAAGCGCTGGAGCCGCCGGGAGCGGCTCCAGTAAAAACCTGGAAGGTCTGTTTCTCGCCTAATGCCAAGTAAGGGGCTGTCGGAACGACGAAACTCCCTCCGTAGGGACGGCAAAAAATCAAGGTATGCATCGCACGCCCTCGATTGACGGATTGGCATTAATGCAGATGAACAGCCAGCCAAATGGTATGGAGCTCAGGCGGAGTCCATTCAACCCGGTGCTTAGTATGCGCAGGAATCAGCAAATAATCACCGGCCTTTAACTGAAAGGTTTGATGGTCTTCTTCGTAAAGAAGTGTGGCTTGTCCTTGCAGCAGTATCACCCATTCGTCCCAATCCTGATCGTACCATTGTCCCGCCGGTGTTATATGGCCTTTGGAGATAATGCGCTCAACCCGGACATCATCCCGTTTGAAAATGCATTCAAACAATTCTTCCGGTAAGTGATCCGGTATGTTGTTAAAGATATTGGAGTTGCTAGGGTTCATCCGGTTTTTGCGTCGATAGTGGGTTTGATTTAACGATATTGTATAATGACCGCTGTCCGGTATTGCAGATACTCTGCAAGTAACTGAAAACAAGAAAATTTAATTGTAGAGAGCAAGACAATCAATCATCCATCGGAATATTCGGCAGAACACAAACGCGACCATCGAACAGTCGCGATTATCGGCGGCGGCCCGGCCGGATTGATGGCTGCGGAAGTTTTAAGCCAGGCCGGTGTGAAAGTCGATCTTTACGATGCGATGCCTTCCGTGGGGCGAAAATTCCTGATCGCAGGGAAGGGCGGCATGAATATTACCCATTCCGAGCCGATCGATAAATTCCTGTCCTGTTACGGCTCCCGTCGAGCCAACATCAAACCGATGCTCGATACTTTTGGCCCCGAGGCTTTGCGGACATGGGCTCAAGGTTTAGGTATCCAGACTTTCATCGGTTCGTCGGGCAAAGTGTTTCCCGCCGATATGAAGGCCGCGCCTTTGTTGCGGGCATGGCTGCATCGATTGCGTAGCGATGGCGTCAGCTTTCATATGCGCCACCAATGGCTGGGTTGGGATGACGCAATGCTGCGGTTTCAAACGCCGGAGGGCGAGAAGAAAGTCAGCGCCGATGCGGTGGTATTGGCTTTGGGCGGCGGTAGCTGGGCGCGTCTCGGTTCTACAGGAGCCTGGGTGCCTGTGCTGGTCCGGCAAGGGGTTTCGGTTGAACCGCTACAGCCGTCAAATTGCGGCTTTGATGTAGATTGGAGCGAGTTCTTTCAAAGCCGTTTTGCCGGACTGCCTTTAAAGCCGGTGCAAGCGTCTTTTACCGATTCGGCCGGTGTTAAATTTTGCGAGCAGGGCGAAATGATCGTCACTGCAAATGGTGTTGAGGGCAATTTGATTTATAAAATGTCCGCATTGTTGCGCGACCGGATTGCGGCAACCGGCTCGGCGTTGATTTATCTTGATTTGGTTCCCGGCAAGGACAAACAGTTTTTGATCGGCCGAATTTCAACGCCGCGCGGCAAGAATACCATGGCAAATCATCTGCGTAAGCGCATCGGCATTGACGGCGTAAAAGCCGCGTTGTTGAGGGAAGTTTTATCGAAAGCGGATTTTGATGATCCGGTCCGGTTGTGCGATGCGATCAAAGCGTTGCCGGTTAAGCTGGTTGCGGCAAGGCCGATTGACGAAGCGATCAGCAGCGCAGGCGGCGTCAGCTTTGAGGGGCTCGACCGGCGCTTAATGATACGTTCGATGCCGGGCGTGTTCTGTGCCGGTGAAATGCTGGATTGGGAAGCAGCGACCGGCGGCTATCTGCTAACCGCCTGTTTTGCCGGAGGGCGTGTTGCAGGGGAGGGCGTATTGGCCTGGTTGCAGGAGCAAATCGCTAACCATTGATGCACTCTGCATAAAATAAACTAAAATATGAACAAAAGAATTACCGGATCAAAGTCTATGTCGAAGAAAAAGGCCGCTAATATTTCTAACTTTTACCAAGGCAGCGAATAAGGGCGGCTATGAAAACTCCAAAAAGTATTGAACCGTTGGTGCGGGATGGTCTCGTTGACGAAGTTATTCGTCCGCTAAAGAGCGGCAAAGAGGCGGCGGTTTATGTTGTTCTCTCCGAAGGCGAGGTACGTTGCGCCAAAGTCTATAAAGACGTCAACAAGCGCGGCTTTCACAAACAGGCCCTGTACCAGGAAGGGCGTAAGGTGCGAAACAGCCGTCAGGCAAGGGCGATGGAAAAAAACACCCGCTTTGGCCGAAAGCAGCAGGAAGAGGTTTGGCAAAATGCCGAAGTCGATGCGTTATATCGTCTTGCCTCCGCCGGTGTGCGCGTTCCGCAGCCGTATAATTTTGTCGAGGGCGTATTGTTGATGGAATTGGTCACCGACGAACACGGCAGCGCCGCGCCCAGGTTGAACGATCTTGAATTGAGCCGGGAGCAAGCGCTTGAATACCACGGCTTGCTGATTAAAGAAGTGGTCAGGATGCTTTGCGCCGGGCTGGTGCATGGCGATCTGTCCGAATACAACATATTGATCGATGCCAACGGCCCGGTCATCATCGATCTGCCCCAGGCTGTCGACGCGGCGGCGAACAATAATGCCGCCAAAATGCTGGAGCGCGATGTCGACAACTTGGCCGATTATTTCGGCCGCTTCGCTCCCGAGCTGCTGACTACCCAGTATGGTAAAGAGATCTGGAAACTCTACGAGAGCGGCGACTTGACGCCGCAAGTCGAATTGACCGGCCGGTTTAAGGCCAGCGATAAAGTGGCGGATGTCCGCAGCGTCATGCGGGAAATCGATGATGCACGGGAAGAAGCGATACGCCGCCGTTATGAACATGAAGATTAGCCATGAGTGATACACAACCGAAAAATCCGCTGCATGGTATTACCTTGGAAAAGCTGCTTGAGGAGCTGGTAGCGGATTATGGCTGGGCCGAGCTGGGCAGATTGATCGATATCCGGTGTTTTAATAACGATCCCAGCATCAAGTCGAGTTTGAAGTTTTTGAGAAAGACGGAGTGGGCCAGACAGCAGGTTGAAGAGTTGTATCTGGCAAAAAAAGCACGCTAAGTCGATGTCACCCGGCTTAACCAGGGGACTTTTTTTGAGGCGCATTATTGGTTATAAATTGGTGTTGCGCAGTGTACGCGAAAACCGCAAAGAGGCTGCACGCCCTACGGCGGATATTACAACATCATGGAACACATGGTTGTGTAACGCACACTGTGTAATATCAGTTATAAACTCGACGTTGTTTTTCCTGGCAATGGCCTTGATCGGCAGGTTTAACCGGCAGTGATGCCGAATTTGCCCTGAGCGGGCGAAAATTATATTGCCTAATAATCCCTCTCGACCTTACACACGCGAATGCGCGATTCGCCGTACCATAAAGCTTCCATTTCCTGCACCTTCCGGTGTTCCGGATGCTGTTTCCAGGCCTGAATAGCTTCCAGCGATTCCCAATACGACACCGAAATGCCGATGTCCTGCCGAGCTCCCTCGTAACCCAGGAAACCCGGCTGCTGGCGGGCGATTTCAAGAATACGGTTCGCCGCTTCGGCATAGCCGTTGTCGCCTTCCGTTCTGAAAGACGTAAAAATGACTGCGTAATAGGGCGGTTTTGGGGTGTTTGCTATTTTGTTCATTTGATTTTTGTCGGTAATTTATTTGCAGACTCTCATCGAGGTTGGGGGCTTCCAATCTAAATTATTGCTTGCTGTCGCAGCATTGCGAATCCCGTAGTTGATTATTCGAATTCGGGTAGGGCGGCGGGCAATAGCTTTTCGTTGCCCGCCATTTTAGCATCCGAAAATGAAATCATGGCAGTTTCTAACCTCCTTAAAGCCCGGTCATCTAAGTGAAGCGGCAATCGATTGCCGTATTTGGAAATGCCGTTCATCACAGCGATGCCGGCATCATCGCCATCAAGCCATTCGTTAGCATGGCATAGATGTTGCTCTAAGTTAAGGTCGACTGAAAGCGCAACCGCTGGCCAACTATATCCTGTAGCGCCGGTTCGCAGAGTGTAAGCCGTCCCCATATTAATCATACTTAAGGAGTTCGTGATGAGCATTCAAGCTGTAGATAGTACAAGCCCCTCCATTCAACGCCGTCATTACACCCAGAATCCGGACGCCAACTTTTTTTCCGACTTTAAAGCCGCCTATGCTCACTACCAGTCCGAGTCTTTGAGCGCCGCTTCTGCAAACGCGGACGCTTCCCAGAGTTCAACAGCAGACACCCCGAAAAATTCATCATCCAGCGGATTGGCGGACGTGATGGGGCTGACTTTTACCGAATTGGCCGCCATCCGGGGAACCGGCGCTAACGATCAAACCGCTTATGCCGAAATACTGAACCGCGCCTATAGTCAAAACGGCATGGACGATCCGGTCGCCTTTCTGAAAAGCCTCAGTCCGCAGGAACGAAGCATAGTCCAACGGGCGCACAGTTTGGCCAATTCCATCGATCCGTCGACGATGAGCAAAGAAGGCGCATACAACCTGCTGCTGCCGGACGGCTACCAGGTCGATTTCAATCATGACGGTATCCAGGAAGTGGGCGCGGCCAGAACCATTACCTTTCCGCCGGTCGACGCGCCGGAACAACTCCGACAAGCCTGGCAAACGGCAACCCAAAATATGGATGAAAAAGATAGGGCGCTGTATCAAATGAGGATGCATACCATGATATACGGCATCCACATAGATGACCAACCCGGCCGGACGCTGGCAGCTGCTGATCAAATCGACAGTTGCCGCCTGGGCCTGGATAAGTCTTTGGCTTGGCTGGAATACACCAAGGCATCGCTATCGGTCGAGCGATACGAGCGGGATAAGGCGTTTTTTAGCGACATGAAGCGCTTGTTGGCGTAGGTCAAAATCAGGAGAACCGGGCCATGATTATCAATTCCGTACAAACTGTTAACGCCCTGGCTGCCGCGTCGACTCGCTCCCAGGCTTCTGACGTAAAAACAACTAATACTACCGACCAAACCAGTTTCAGTGACGCAGTCCGCATGTTGCAACAAAACGATGTCTGGCAAACAGCGTTAGCCAGCCGACAAAACGGCATGCCTAAATTGATACCGGTGGCATCCGCCATTTCCGGCGGCGTCGATGCGTTACAGAAAGATATGGGGCAATGGCTGCAATCCCAAGGATTCGACAACAATGCAAATTTCTCCGTTAACTACGATGCATCGAGCCAAACCTTCAATGTCAAAGGCCCGGCTGAAATCAAAAACGCTCTGGAAAAGGAATTGAACGGCAATAGCTCCAACGCTACCGGCGCGGCTTTCCGGCAAAGTTATTCGCTATTGGAAGACCTGAGCAGTAGTTTCGCGGCTGTACGCCAACAATATCGAATGGACCAAGCGGCCGGCGGTTACGACAGGCTCTCAAGAGAACAAGGCTTCAGCTACAGTTTTAGCTTGGACATGATGGCGGGCCGGTTGCAAACCAATTTGAAACCGTTGGGCGCGGCATAAACGTATCATCGAGGCGGGCGTGTAGTCCGTCCCCGGCATGAAGTACAACGGTTCGGTATAAGGCAGTGCCGTAGGCTGGGCTGTACGAGAGTATGAGCGTCAGCTCGGCGCTTCAATCCGGCTGCGATATTTTGTATTACGAAGATATGCGGCATGATCAAGAAATCGACGGTCAATTAATAATCGTAAATCCTTTTCCGGATAATTAAGCGAGAACCAATAGGGGGCATTGTTGAAAATAGCGGAGAAAGGGTGCTAGCAAAAATATTGGCAAAGATTGCCACTTTGTGCCATAAATAGAAAATGTCTATTTCGAAAGTGGAGAACAATGATGGCTACCATGAATATTTCCATACCTGACCCGATGAAGGAGTGGGTTCAATCCCAAGTAAACACAGGGGCTTATGCCAATACCAGTGATTATGTGCGTGACTTGATCCGCCAAGACCAGCTTCGCCGCAGTCAATTGGCGGCGTTACAGGCGGCTATTACGGCAGGGATAGAAAGCGGGGTCAGTGATAAGTCATTTGACCAAATCATTGAGCAAGCCCGCAATGGCTTGAGAAATGGCGGGTTATGAGCCGATATGTATTTTCCAAACAGGCCGAGAATGACCTGATTGAAATTTATCGCTATGGTTTTTTAACCTATGGGGAAAACAAAGCCGATTTGTACATCAACGCGTTAAAAGATAAATGTGAGTTTCTGGCCGCTAATCCGTCCCTTTATCGTGAACGTTGCGAATTCATCGCGCCGGTGCGCATTTATCACCATAAAAAGCATCTGATTATTTATACCGTCGAGACGAGTTACATTTTGATTGTCCGTATTTGTCATGAGCGGATGGATATACTGCGGTATTCGGATGATTAACGAGGCCTCGTTGCACAATATGTCGCGGGATATTCGGCAAGTCAAGGCGAGGAAGACGGGGCATAATGGTTGAGCATGTGAAAAGTCATGTTTCGTGATAGTACCGAAAAGTAACCTGACTCCGGAAAGTCGTCATGCTGGCAGGGATGCCGGCATCCAGTCACAAGGATGTGAAACTTTAAAATGCAACCCGCTTTTATTAAGCACCTGAAAAGCTGAAATGGGGCGCGATGCATTCCCTACATGGCTCAATAGCCCATTGATTCAAGCTCTTGCCGACAGCCTGTGCCTTAACTAAAGCTGCCGGAACCCTGAGTAAGAGCTTGCCGCTAACGGGTTTTTCAGGTGATTTGCCGATTTTCTCACACGCCTCAAGATAATCATCGACCGCCTCTTCAAATGCCGTGTGTAAATCGTGTAAGGTTTTAGTTACTCCCGTGCGGTTCGTGCTTCACCGCACGCTACGGGCTGAGCAGATTCTATTTATCTAACTGATCCGTATCGATAGGCAACACCGGCGTCTCGCCGGGACTTAAGCCGAAAAAGGCTTGCAACTCCTCCGGCGTTAATACTTTTGCGTATTCCTCCACCAAGAAATTGGCAAGTTGTTGCGCGTCACGCGCCAGCCATTTTGCAAACAAACGGCGGAAGAAATACTTGAAAACCAGGCGAAAACGCCGTTTTTCCACCTGTTCCTGTATCGCCCAAAGCGCATCGCGCCTTTCTTTAGGGAAGCGGCAACCCAAACGGTGGTCGATGTTAAGTTCCAATTCCTGGCGGCGAATCGCCCGCTCTTCTGCTTCGGAAGAGGCGGGCGATGGTTTGGCATAAAGCTCGGTGATCTTTCTTTGGTATTCCTCCAACGTTAAACGTTGGCCATGGTCGAAGGATTTTGCCATCGGAATCGAACGCCTCGCTTTTTTACTAGTTAACCAGCTAATACCATTTTATCCAGAATATCGGGGTCGAGGAGTATGACCCGCTCGGTACGTTCCAGAGAAAAATAAGCCCGATATTGTTCGGGAGCCAGCGTTTCCGCCATATAGTCTTGAAACTTGACCGTCAATTCGTTGAATTGGCTGGCGAAGTCTTTGAGGTTAAGCTCCTTGTCGGCGTAGGCGCGTTCTAGCTCCAATCTTTCGTTTTCGATATCGGTGATCAGATTGTTTAAGGATTGCCCTAAATTTTTGCTGTATATAGCCCCTAAACGATATTGGGATTGCAAGGAAAAATGCTCTTGTTGATAGCTTAAATGCACCTCGGCGTCCTTAGCTACGGCTAAACTTCGAGCTTTAGTATGCAACGCCATCGCCGCTTCGGCAAAGGTTTTTTCCGCAGAAATATCTCGGTTCGCCAGCTCGAAGTGCCTTGCGCTTAAATAAGCTTGGCTTGCCTCGAGTTTCAAAGTTTCGACGCAGTCGGGTAAATCGCCGGTCACATCGTTGTGCTGGTTGAAGGGCGCCTCGCAGATATGCAAGAAATTTAGATTCTCCCGCCCGTAGGTAGTGTAGAGCGAACTCGAAACCCAATACCCCCTAGCCGCGCTGACTAGTATCCGCGCTGGCCACAAGATCCGGTTGGCGGCTTGATGGCAGACGCCGTTAATCGCGTAACAGGTAATGCCCCCCCGCTCGTTTGCGCCGGCAATCGCATTCGCCTGGTTCGTGCTTCCCGTCCCTCGGGCGCCTGCAAGCTCTTGACCGCCGGTTTTCCCTCCCCAACAACTCCAACCGACCTTCCCGGTGCCGCATTCGACGTAAGTATGATCCGCCGCTCCCGATAGAATATGGTAAGCCTTTCCGATTAGTGTGCCCATAACGTTACCTCTGTGTTGATGTTTTAAAAGTTTTATGAAGAACTGCGTTGCGTCCGGGGTTGCATGTTTTACGTCCTAGTTCGGTAAACATAATTGCCAAATCACCTCCGTTAAATTTTGTTGTCGCAATGCCCAAAGCAACACTCGCAAGTAAGCAACCCGGTTTCACGAATTAACTGCATTGACTAAACGGCTCCCGAACGAAATAAAGCGCATCCCGCCCGTAAATTTCCAGGCCGCCCCGGCTAGGCGTCGCCCAGCGGGTGACGTATTTCTTGGCGTCGCGTCTTTCGATGGCTACCGTAAAGTTATTGCGCAGTTCGCGGTAACAGCCTTCCAGATTGGTCAGCGTTAAATCCAAAGTCGGAGTATCGAATTTATCCGTGCCCTTGTTTTCGACGAAGAAACCTTCGCCGCCCCTTTCTATCAGCAATATCGTCGGATTATCGATAACCCTCAAAATGAACTCTCTGGTATTTTTTCCTTCTTTCTCCCTGTCTATCATCGTCTTACGGAATTTCACCCCATAATTGATAAAAGGCGATTTAAGATTGTCGTCGTTGAAGATCAGCGGCGTTCCGTCCATTCTCGCCAATACATAGGCCGTGGCCAGGTAAGAATCGGTGGCGTCGTTATAAGGGTTGATCGCGAATTGATTCAGTTCGAGGATGGTGTCGTGGTTTCTGCCGAAAGTCACCGAGCGATTATCGTTGAGCGATGCGGCCGGCAGCGAGCGCAAATCGCCGCCGAAGGAAAAGGCGCTTTTCATCGAGTTATATAAAACGAAGTCCTCGACCGCCGCGATCCAACTGTAATCTTCCGCCTTGGTATCGTGGTCTTCGATCACTTCCAGATAATTCCAGGCCTTTCCCTGGCTTTCTTGATTTACATAATCGATGTATTCCTTGACCGCCTCGCCGGGCATATGTTTGGCTGCATCGAAACGGAAGCCGTCCATGCCTAAATCGAGCAGTTTCTTGAGATGCGCCTTTTGCGCGGTTTTGACGTTATCGGTGAAATTGAGATCGGCCAATCCGCCTAGCCAACAGCCTAATTCTTTATCCCGATTGCCGTCGCTATAATCCTGGGCCTGGATTTCGCAAAGCCGATAGATAGGGCTGGTCGTGGATGGGGTTTTATAATCGCTCGGCGCCTTGATTTGGAATTTCGAAACGTCTTCGACATCGCCTTTGCCGTACAAATCGGCCATGTGATTGAAAACCACGTCGGCGATGACTTTAACCCCGCAGCCATGGGCTTTATCGGCCAGTTTTTTTAAATCGGTTTCGGAACCCAAACCCTCGATGACGCCGTAATCCACCGGTTGATAACGATTCCACCATTTACTACCGGGATTGGATTTTTGCGCCGGCGATATTTGCACATGCGAATAGCCTTGTTCACCCAGTTTGCAGACAAAATTTTCGACGTCGCTGAATTTCTGGTTGAAGGCATGGAAAATGGCGACGGGTTGTTTCGCGGCAATTGCTTTGGCTGTGAAATTTAAAGCCGACAAAATAATTAAAAACAGAAAAGCGGATTTTTTATAAAACGTTTTCATAGGGTTATCCAGAGATTTTTGAAGGAGTTTGACGGCATGCCGCCGCGGCCGACTTGGTTGTGGTCGTTGAACATTGTGACGACTTTGTCGCGAAACCAGGTATGGCTTTCTTTACCGATCAACAAGGAGTTGCGAAACAGGCGGAAATAGTCGTTAGGATTGCTGCTGCCTTTGGCCAGGAATTCCAGTTTGGCGAGAGTCCGCCGTCCCAGCGCGGATCGAAATTGCCTTTGTCGTCTTTGTAATTAGGCTGCCGATTGCTGTCGTAGCTGAAGACATTTCCGGCGTGGTTGAGGATGATGTCGAGGATGACCAAAATCCCTTGCGCATGAGCGGCTTTGACGAAGTCCTTGAGTTCCTGATCGCTGCCGAAGCGCGGATTGACTTGCAGGAAATTCTGAATGCCGTAGCCGTGATAAGTTTCCTGAAACGCAACCTGCTTGAAGATTGGGCTGATCCAGATTGCCGATACGCCGAGCCGTTTCAAATAACCCAGCTTGCTGTTCAAGCCTTTGATGGTGCCGCCGACGTATTTGCCGCCCGCATCGCGCCATTTGGCCGCATCGGCCTTGGTTCGAATGGCGTTTTGATTATCCGATGCCTTAAATAGCGGCGTGGTTACGCCGCTTATGGTCTTGCCGTCGACATCTTTGCATCCCTTTTCGTTATTGTCCGAAAACCGGTCCAGCATCAGGAAGTAAAGGACTTGGTCTTCCCAGGCGGAGGGAGATTTATAATAGTCTATGCCTGATGTGAGTTGGCTAAAATTGACTGAAGTTAAACGTGTTTCTGACATATCGATACTCCTTTTTTCAGCTGGTGGATGTTATCAATCGGTAGCCTCTTTGTCCCACTCCTCCATTAGGGAGAACCTGGATTTTATGCTTTCGAGGCTAAGGTGGAGGGGAAATCGCGATGGGAGCGTGACTATCGTCAAGCGCCCAAGCGGGAAAACGAGATATGTCTTTCTAACAGATAAGCCAAGGAGATGCAAGTTCTTGATGAGGTTAACCGGCAACGGCGGCAGTTGGCTATCGGAGTTACTGTCGCCGGCCGTCCATTGTGGCGCTCTCCAGGTTGAATTCCGTAGGATGCGGTAAACGAAGTGAACCGCATCCTACAAACTGTATATCAATCTGCCGGTGGACTTTCCTCCTCTACGTGATCGACATCCACAATCCGGCAAAAGTGTAGTGCGGTCCCATTGCGTCACCCGTATTCACTGGAGCCCAGGCATTATTTAAAGACCCGTCGTCCGGATCGTAAAATCTACCGTCGCTACCCTGTGCCAACCAATGCAGGCCGCCGCCGGCTACCGCTACACAAACCACATGGGTCGCATTAGCTGCCGGAGCCGCGTAAGGGCCGGCCGCAACATTGACATTAACGGCGCCAACGACGCCATTGCATCTTGCCCGTTCGTTTGGGTATAGGGCGCTCAAATTGGCAAAACCGGCTGCTTGCGCATTTATCTGCGGAGCAGGCCGGCCTAAATTCATCGCAACTTGAGCCATTGCCGCCGGCGAATTATAAACATGACCTGCTGCAAGTAATTCAGGAACGACGGGGTTTCCTGGTGCATTATTGAGGATGCCTGTAACCGTATAAGCTGCGGCGCTTAATTGGGTATAGTTATCCGCCAAATGGGTATTGGCGTTGTTATTGACTATTTGAGGGCCGCCGTTTGCGTATGCGAGGGCTGCCGCTTGCGGAAATGCGCCATGCGCTCCAACCGCGGCAATAATTGCATATGCCCCGCAATTATAGGGACCAGTCTGCTTCATGGTTGCTTGATTTACCCCTGGAATGCCAGCCAGGGTAGCTAAAGTTATATTTGTCATAATAAGATCTCTTGTTTTTGACTTAATGTTGAAGAAGAAAAGGGGCGTGATAGCGCCCATTTTTAAGTGTTACAAGACTCATACGATTTCTCTTCCGTTAGCCGGCTTGTTATGCAACCGATACCATGGCGGATCAGCCGTTTGAATCCTGCGAATACACAATAACGTCAACGCCCCCTTCGCATAAGTATCGTTACGGTAACGCTTATTCGCGGTAACGGTAACAGCGCGGTATGAACGGCTTGTTTACCGCGCTCCTGGACACACGGCTAGCCGTGAAAAAAATGCTTTAATGCGCCGCAAATAGATGAGGCGAGTTCTTCCTGTTGCGGGATGGCCGAAAAAACATCCCGGTCGAATTGTTCCGCCCAGGCAATACAACCTGCCGAGACATCCACCAAGCGGATCGACGCTCTAATGCGCTCCGAGTCGAGTTGGACGCTTCCTTCAAGCAGGTGATTTACGCCGATGCTGGAGGCGTTTTTTAAGCTCCAGCCGCCACTATCGGCAGCTCTGGCCGTGACAATAGAATGCGGAACAATGACGTTGCCGAATACTTTAAATAACTGGTGCATCAGTTCTTCATCCAAGCCTTGGGTAAAAGGCACTCCGTTACCATGATGCGAAATGCATTTAAACGGATGGATTGCCAACATGCTGCGCTGCTTGGCATCGCTGTTCGCAACATTGATGCGTTGGACAACCGGCATGTAACTGCCGATTGGAATGGATATTTCAATGTCGGAACCGGCGCCCAAGGTCGAATAATAGGTTTTTAGTTTTTCCCGCAAGCGGCCGACCTGAACCCGGACAATCGGGTCTTCGCCGGCGCTATAAGTAGAAGGGTCGCGATCGAAGACTTCAATGCCGATGGCATATTCGTTAGTGTCCCTAATCGCTCCGGCAATTGCTTTTTCAACAAGAAAACGCAACAAACGGCACATGCGTGGCGCATTGTTAAACATGCTGCTTGCCAAAACCAGCTCAAGAGCCGTTTGAACTTCAGCCGCTGGAATAGCAACTGCACTGTTCTCTTCTTTCGGCATGGTCATGACGTTTGTTCCAACATCCCGTCGCGTTTATCAAGCGCGGACCGAATCAGGTAACGTTGCCATAAACAGCATTTCCAGCTATTCCGACTTTGCGAAATTCTCATAGTCTGATGTGTCAACACTTTTCCGGACGCGAAGTTAGGCAGGTTTTAACTGCATTTCGTAGTGCTCTGGCGACCGATAGTTATTGCCGAATGAAGCTATACATTCGAATACATCCTGCTTCGCCTCGGTTCCGGCTTGGCGGCGCGGATACCGGGCCTGTGCCAATGGATGTTTTTGACTGTTCAGGGCTTTGATAATGCAAAAAAGCCCCTCTTTTACCGAGGGGGCGCCAACTAACAGCGAGGAGGTAGAACGATCTTGTCCTGTCTTCAGCTTATGGAAAAAGCTTGTTGGGACGGTATTATCCGGGTAATTGTTTTTACGGTTCATACGCCGGGTGATGCTATGTTGCCGTAATAGTGCGCGATGACTGTCTGAGCTGTATTGATTGTTTCTATCGATATGCCGTAGCAAATTTTTAGCGGTCCGGGGGGCTGGTCGCTCTGACTCTAGGGTCAGCTTGACAGGGGATTCTTTAAATTCGGCACGATGAACTTTTATTTTTTGTTTTTCTTGATCCATTTTTGACACGCCTTTTTTATTATTTTAGATCGTGTGTCCGCTTTAGTGTAGCCAGTTTAAATGTTAGCAAGTTTAGGCTTACACATTCAGTATGGAAGTAGTGCAAACTTTCTCTTTTTTCGACAAGCCATTCAGGATGGCTTGCGGTCTAACGTCGCTACGGTATCGAGTAGTTCAAATCACACGCTTAAACAATAACGCCGGATCACTTCCAGTGTAAGTGTCGTTACGGTAACTATCCTATGCTGTTACGGTAACACACCGCATGGGCGGACAGTTTAAGTTTACTTGCTGCGGCGGTCTTGTATACGGAATGACGCCCAGGCATTTAACCCCGTCATTAAAAGATCAGGATCGGCAGTAAAAATAGCGGGTAACTTTTGTACCAATCGAGTATAGCTTCGAAAGGCGTAATACGCTTAATGATGCGTAATTTAAGCTTGAAAGGTGAGGCTATATAGAAAGCGTTTTATGAAGACCTGTAGCGGTTAAGCAGTTGAATCATTGGCTTGATAATGAGGCGATAACCGGAAAAAATAATTCGATCAACGGCTTATAAGATGATAGTGGCGCAGAGAGCATTGTGGTACCGGTGAAAAGGTAAACAGCTTGTTACTGTAACGCCTGCGGATTGTTACCGTAACGATACTTATGTAAGCGGAGTATTGACGTTATTGTGTATTCGCAGGATTCAAATGGCTCATCCGGCATGGCATCGGTTGCATAACAAGCCGGCTAACGGAAGAGAACCAAGATGAATTTTGTAATATTCGAAAATGGAGAATGTCGGAGTTCGACCTCTATTTTCTTTGATTGGTTTAATTAACCAGCTTTATTAACTTTATAACCAGGAATTACTATGTCTACTCTATACACAATCAACGTAATAAATGAAATGTCTACTGCGCAGGATTTCTTTTTTTTCCAGGCGCCTGCGGTTTATTCCGGTGGCAGCACTGTTTATTCAAATAGTATTTATTCCAGCACGCTTGCTCCTTCTAGTCTGGGAGCACAGCTGACATTTGAGTTTAATCAGCAGTACTATGCGGGCGTTCAGACTGCTAATGCAAACTCTACTCCGGCGATAGGGCAAGCATCCGGTTCCACGATTGCGGTTCAGCCGATAGACTTGGCGCCCGCGACCGGAGGCACAGCAACAAACGATAGCACAACCATGAGTGTAAGCCCATTAGGTTTGACTTCACCGGTTGCAAATTCCGGCGTAGTTGCGGGCAATTACATGATCACTACCCCAACATTCGATTCCAACCTCTATCAATATAATGCCGGATTAGCTGTTCAAAGCGGTAATGGCTATGTGCTGTCTAACTACATCAGTGCATTACCCAACCAAGATATCCAGTGTCAGCCTGTGGTCAATTTTTACGTTACGACCGGAAGTTATACCGCGGGCACTGTGATTGATTTCACCACGGCTTCGACAAATTCCGCTTTGTGCGATGCGAGTACCGGTTTCCTTACATTTAACGTTGTTTACACTTCAAGCGGCACCTGGATAGTAACTGCTTCTGCATAATCGTAAGACCAATGCATAGAGTCCGCTTTTGTTAAAGCGACGCAAAAAATCCCCTCTCCCATCGGGAGAGGGGATGGCTTTACCGAGTTCGACTGCATATAAGGGCTAGCCTTATTAAATCAAAGGGGCGAACTTGATCGGTGTTGATTCTGGCGTATAGCCTGACCGGTTTTTATCCGCCTGGCAACCGGCCTGTTACTCCTGGGTCGTTTAGTAAGATTGTGATCTATATGGATATTCTGCGCTACTGCGTCAGTGCGTGGTAGCGTGCCCGAAGGGATGCTAGGCAATGGGCTCAGGCTCTATTTGTTTTATTTTTTAGTTATTTTTCAATCTATTCAAAGAAGGTTTTAATATCATGACGACAGCATTGATCTATACAGTTTTATCGGGCGACACTTTATATGGTATCGCAAACGGTTTCGCCGCTGCTGCTGGGGTCAGCACTCAGGCTATTGAAAAAGCCAACCCCAAAGTCGATCCTAATGCTATGCAAATTGGGACGCTGTTGAATATTCCCGCATCAACCGGCAATGCCATCGTTTTAAAATATACGGTGCTGGAGGGAGATACTTTTTCAAAACTTTCCAGCGACTTGGCTACCTGTAGCGGCATGACAGTCGCCGACATTACCGCCGCCAATCCGGGCATACACGTCAGTAATCTGCAAATTGGGCAATTGCTCAACATTCCTGAGACCGAGGGCAACAGCCCTGCAAATCCTTCCGAGCCTATTGCCGAAGTGCATGGTTTCTGGTGGTGGACCTGGTCGGACATCGTCGCGGCGCCGACCGGCACCAATCTCAGTATCGCCTTTAGCGGCTACGTCGATCCGGAGGAAGCGCTATCATGCAGCGAGCCTATCAAGAGTAGTTTGCAAGGCAGCAAATATATTGCGTTAGGCGGCGGCAATAGCCATGGCGCATGGACTGAATCGGCGTTGACGGCCATTACCGATGCCATTAATGCGGGTGATTTTGCCGGATACGCCGGTATTGCTTATGACGTGGAAGAAGGTGATCCCGGTCTGGAATCGGCATTTGCACAATCGTTTGCAGCTGCTCAGACGAACAACTATCGGGTGTTGGTATCGGTGAGCCACTCTGCACCTTACGGCATTAGCGATGCTTCAACGTTGATGCAATCGTTTTTTGCCAATCCGAATATCGATTATCTCTCGCCGCAGTTGTACACCACGGGGACGGAAACCAGCAATGATTATGCGACTTCCGGCGGTGTAGCCTTAGCCTGGTCCGAATATGCAACAGCCAAAGCGGCCATCGTTCCAAGCATTGTCCAAGCCGATATGTACGCGGATGCCCAAGCTTATTTTGAAACTCAGGGCGTCAGTCTTAGCGGTTACGTTCAATGGAGCCAAAGCTAAGAATAAATACTGTTGTCTATGGCGCTTATCTAAGGGCAGATGAAAATGCCTGTAACAATCACGTAAATCCAAAACAAACGATAAGGAAGAAAGATGGTTACTATCAACATAACATACGCCGCCGATGCTACGCCCCAGGCCGATCAGCAAGCGGATATTGAGTACGCAGCCGATCAATGGCAGGCAATCCTAAACATCGAAGAACCCGGCCTGACCATCAATGTGCAGGTTTGGGCTGTGGATATGACCGCCACAAATCTCAATGCGATGTGTATCCCCGGTTTTATTCAGGTAGAAGATCAAGAAACGCTCACTCGTCCGCAGGCAAAATTATTAGGCTTGGGAGGTATAGACCAAGATGACCCGGATATTGACTTGATTGTTGTTATGGATACGGTAACGCCATGGGTACTTGGAACCCCTCCAGCCGCGCTACCTGCTGCCGGACAATACAGCCTGGCCACAACCATAATGCATGAGCTTTGCCACGGGCTGGGTTTTCTTGGTCTTTGTGATGTTATCCCACCTGAGGGTGTCCCCGGACAAGGTATTTACACGGATGCCGACGCATTGATCGGCTTGCTTGAACAGACCGTGAACGCGATGAATCCTGTTGTTGCGATCCCCGATTATTTTTTCCCGGATCCCGTCATAAACGGATTTGCCGTAATAAGCCCTTTCGCAGATCTGTTTAGGTATGGAATTGGGGGACTGGTTAAAGGAGTGGCAACAGACGATTACACGGCGTTTATGGGACACAATAGTATTTTAATCGGCAATATAAATGAGCCGGGTGTCGGCGTATATATTGTCTTAACCGCGGACGGCGGCCAATTTGAACCCTTCACAACATGCGACCACATTACCGGGGCAAACTACCTGATGAATCCGTCCACTATTGGGCAATATTATGCGGTTCCCGATGCCTCATCACGGGCTATTCTCAGGCTGATAGGCTGGACTGTAGCGGGTTAGTCAGCGTAGACGGGAGGTCAGGCATATTTTTGTATGGCTGATCTCCATAACCAGCCATAGCCTCACTGCCATTAAGTTAAGGATGGACAGTCCCTTCTCCCTCCGGGATGCCTACAGGGATGTAGGTAAGTAGAGCAACGCAGGAGCAGTTGCCGAGAAGGCTAGGATGAGGGGATCAAATAAGGTTTTTTCCTTATTTTTATTCTCCTCACCCCAACCCTCTCGGTAACTGCTCCTGCGTTACTCTACCTCCTGCATCCATGCAGTCGTCCAGCAGGATGCCTACATGGATGTAGGTAAGTAGAGCAATGCAGGAGCAATTGCCGAGAGGGAGCTTTTCTTCTTAACTTAATGGCAGTGAGCCATAGCCTCCGATCCAACATAAAAACAAGTTGAGCTTGCGGCAAATACCGTTATTTACGGAGCTTATTAGGCGGATAAGAATGCCTAATTAAGATAAATTCAAAATAATTCTAAGGAAGAAAAATGGCTATCATAAATATAAGATACGTCCCCGAGGCGATGCCGACGAATAAGCAAAAAGCGGACATTAAATATGCCGCCGTTCAATGGGCGGAAATCCTGGACGACGACTTGAGCATCAATGTGCAGGTTTGGGCGGTGAATATGACCGGAACCGGTCTCAATGCCATGTGTATTCCCGGTTTTTATCAGGCAGCCGACCACCCGACGCTCACCCGTCCGCAGGCAAAGTTATTGGGGGCTATAGCGAGTCATGACTTAAATATTGACTTGGTGGTTGTTATGGATACCGAAACGGAGTGGGTATTGGGGGCCGAATCAGCACTGGAAGTTGCTGCCGGACAATACAGCCTGTCCACAACCATAATGCACGAACTTTGCCATGGGCTGGGTTTTCTTGGCCTGTGCAATGTTTACCCGCCTGTTGGGCCTGCCGCCGGACAAGGTATCTACACGGCTGCCAATACATTGATCCCATTGCTTAAGCGCACCGCGGCAGTCATGAATCCTGCCGTTACGATCCCCGAGAATTTTTTTCCGGATTCTGCCTTAACCGGGTTTGCCGTAATAACCCCTTTCGCGGACCTATTTTGGCATTCAAACGAAGAACTGGTTAAAGGAATGCCGGAAGACGATTACACAGCGTTCACGTTTATGGGCGTTAATAATATTATTTCTATCGGTACTATACCGGCTGGACAGTACACCGTCTTAACCGCAAACGGCGGACAATTCGAGCCCTTCATAACATGCGATCATATTACCGGGGCGGACTACCTGATGAACCCTTCCACTGAGGGGCAGTATTATGCAGTTCCGGATGCATCGTCACGGGCTATTCTGAATCTAATAGGATGGACAGTGACGGATGATTAGCTTCGTGGATCATGTTTTATTATTCAGTGGCCGGCGATGGCAATGGGTCGCGCAATGCCGAATTGAACCTTATCTTGAATAAAACAAATGGCGCATTATTGGTTATAAATTGATGTTACGCAGTGCGCGCGAAAACCCAAAGAGGCTGTAAGGAGGAAGGTGTGCCGTGCGCGCCTTTGGCTTCCTGAAAAAAATAAAACAACGAATCCCCCATTGTGGCGAATGGAGAATTGGGCCATAGAAAAGCGATTTAACCGATTGATTCGTGTAGTCCATTCAGCACCTAACGTGAAGGTAAGGGGGGGCGTCGCTGAAGGTCGTTCAACGAAGCCCGGTAGGGGGGCGCATTGCGCCCGGTTACAAACACCAAAAATTGGGTTGCTTTCGAAGCATTAAACAGACAATTCATTTCAAGAATCAAAATACCCAGTACGGTTGGGCTTCGAAATGGGGTGCGATGCGCCCCCTACCGGGCTGGATTCGCTGGGTTTTCGCGATGCTAACCCAGTCTACGGCCCTACCCATCCTACGAAATGTTATGCCTTGTTGCCGTCCACCCAAGCTACGCGGGCTTCCGATTTCCACAGCCCTGAACTTTAAATCGCATTCGATTATGATGTTATTTACAAGATTCACATGCTCCATTGCCTTTTTCTTTGCTGCAAGCATACCTGATTATACTTTTTAATAGACTAGCACCATTGTTTCTCGCGTTCTTACAGGCATTGTTTGCCGCAGCTACCAGAAATATATCTCCCTTATTCATATTGTAGCGATTACTATTCTTGCCAGGGGAATAAGTAAAAAAATTTTTATCACAATGAAGGTGTGGATATTTACTCCCAATATTAGTACCGTCTATTGCGATGTATGCGTTGTTGTTGCAATACTGTTTTTTCCAATCGGTAGCAAAAGCAACAGATTGATTAAATAAAATCAGCAGAAAAGCAATTGCTTTTAACAGTAAAATCAGTTGTTTCATGATCTCCTCCTGGGTTTAATGGCGTTTAATGACATGGTTGATCTGCTTTGCAATGTAATTCGTTGAGCCTAATGATAAGCATCAGCGGTTGGAAAAGGGGCTCGTATTTTTGCTTCGCAAAAATCGTGACGCTTTTGGAAATCCGCTGGATGATCTGGTTGGACGAAGCCGCTATCGCGGAGAATCCCCTTCGAACGGCCAGTCATAAAATAATTAAAATATAACCTCAAGCCCTCAATCAGAGGGATCGTTTAGCATCAAATAATGAGGTTGCCCAACAATGACATCATCCGAAACAGAGTTCAAGCAAAACTATTAAACGCACCTTAAATCCAAAGGACTTCAGCCCAAAGCGATAGAGGCCTATTCCCGTGCCATGCGGCGCATCGGCGCTTATTTCGACTATCACTCATTAACGATCTGTCCGAACCCCAGTTGACCGATTATTTCAGCGATTTGCTGGAATCCCATTCCTGAAGCAGCGTTAAACTCGATCTGTACGGCCTTAAATTCTTCTAGGAATTTTTCGGGCTACGTCCCCATTTTTCCGTTATCTTTATAAGGGCGTGATCCAGGAAAAGGATATTATGGCCTGCCGGGATGGCCGGGTGACCTTTCGCTATCAAGACGGCAAAACCAAACGGATGCAAACCCGGACGCTGCCGGGGCCTCAATTCTTGTGGTTGATTTTGCGGCATGTGTTGCCAAAAGGCTTCCGGCGTACGCGTAACTTCGGCTTTTTGCATGCCAACAGCAAGCGGCTGTTGGAATTACTTCAGAGGCTGCTCAAGCTGAACCCGGTCAAAACCCTGATCGGGTTGGCAAAACGCCCCCAGATCAACTGCCCTTGTTGCGGCGGTACCATGCGGATTGTGCAAACGCGCATTCCTGTCCCGGTGGCATTCGGGCGGCTTGCGCCATCCGGCTAACTAACATGGAGGCGCAACCGGTTATGTAACCGCATCCGTCATTCCGAGAAGGCTCGAAATCGGCTTTTTTAAGCCGAGGGCCGCGCTTGACTGAAAAAAGGCGGTTATTCACCTTAAATCACCACCACCCGCTAAAGCCGTTACCCAAGCAACGCGTTCAGCTTGTTCCTGACTAGTGCGGTTGTGGATTCCTGGTCGCAACCGACAACATCCGAAAAGATATTTTCTTATATAAAGTCGGCCTTCCGACTACAACCGGGCTTGTCCAACAACCGGTTCAGATTGTGGTTCGCTATCGCTCACACAATCTAACCTTATTCGTTAGGCTGGATTTCTCTTGAGGCGAAGAAGATCAACGGACGGCCCTAATTCCTTCACGACAATCTTTCGCAAGCTGTCGAGAAAAATTTCTTCCAGCGGACTATGGTTTCGAAGAATTTCATTTGCAAGATTTATATCCGAACTGGGTGACCAAGGCCTTTTCTCTTGGCCAGGAGCCTCATATCTAACTTTATAACTACGTCCATCGGGCAGAAAATCTAGGTACAACGTCCCTTCAGTCAGTAAAGAAACGGCAAGCGCACAGTCTAAGTCGCAGCCAGACAAATGGGATGCCTCTAACGTTATTACTTCATATTTTGGTTCCTCAATCGCCAACAGGTGAATGGGGTAGCCAGGGCAAATCTTTAACTGGGTTGTCTCGCTCATGCCTTTAATTTCCTTAAGCCTAACGTAGAGCTAACCGGGCGCGGCCCGGAAAGCTGAAAAAATAAAACCGCACTATAACCGCGCTCCGGTTGAGCGCCATGTGTACGCCCGACATGGGCATTAACTAATGAGGTGAAAGTCCTCTGTAGGAGAATCACCGTCGAAAACCCTGTTGTTATTAGACGATAACTACTAGCGAATGGCAAGGGCTGATCCGTGAGGAGAGGTCCGGAGGAAGCCGGACGCAAAACTGCGAGCTGATGAACAAAAACATCATACGAGGCATAGGCTGGAGGCGAGTTGGCACATGACGACGAAGCCAGGTGATTTAACGGCCACTGTAAATGATGCAGTTGTGCAGGGAAAGTTAATGTTCTTATTCGGGGAGATCTGCTTAACGAGCGATCGGAAGAATACCAGATCGGACGACTGGTTGAACAAAAGTCCAGG
>Ga0208789_1000527_pt1 | contig 34473 bp, 24 predicted proteins | sample Methanotroph_Enr_FD_187368 | JGI IMG/M metagenome (GOLD analysis project Ga0208789, IMG submission 187368) | Enriched soil microbial communities from Old Woman Creek wetland in Ohio, USA - Methanotroph_Enrichment_5 (SPAdes) (version 2) | ecosystem: Environmental > Terrestrial > Soil > Wetlands...
TTTCATTTACATTCACAGCAAGTGGAGATTGTGATTCTGATACCTGCTCTTCAACTTTTGATGTAGCACAACCTGCTGCTCTTGTAGTTAATTGTCCTGCTCCTGTTAATCTTGTAGGATGTACTTCACAGACTGCTATCCAGGATGCATACGATGACTGGGTTGCCGGATTTACTTTCTCTGGTGACTGCAATGCAACAAGTAACATCGCCAGTATTCCTGCATTACCTGCTAATGCTCACTGCAACGGTGCTTCACTTTCATTTACATTCACAGCAAGTGGAGATTGTGATTCTGATACCTGCTCTTCAACTTTTGATGTAGCACAACCTGCTGCTCTTGTAATCAATTGCCCTGCTCCTGTTAATCTTGTAGGATGTACTTCACAGACTGCTATCCAGGATGCATACGATGACTGGGTTGCCGGGTTTACTTTCTCTGGTGACTGCAATGCAACAAGTAATATCGCCAGTATTCCTGCATTACCTGCTAATGCTCACTGCAACGGTGCTTCGTTGTCATTTACATTCACAGCAAGTGGAGATTGTGATTCTGATACCTGCTCTTCAACTTTTGATGTAGCACAACCTGCTGCTCTTGTAGTTAATTGTCCTGCTCCTGTTAATCTTGTAGGATGTACTTCACAGACTGCTATTCAGGATGCATACGATGACTGGGTTGCCGGATTTACTTTCTCTGGTGACTGCAATGCAACAAGTAACATCGCCAGTATTCCTGCATTACCTGCTAATGCTCACTGCAACGGTGCTTCACTTTCATTTACATTCACAGCAAGTGGAGATTGTGATTCTGATACCTGCTCTTCAACTTTTGATGTAGCACAACCTGCTGCTCTTGTAGTTAATTGTCCTACTCCTGTTAATCTTGTAGGATGTACTTCACAGACTGCTATCCAGGATGCATACGATGACTGGGTTGCCGGGTTTACTTTCTCTGGTGACTGCAATGCAACAAGTAATATCGCCAGTATTCCTGCATTACCTGCTAATGCTCACTGCAACGGTGCTTCGTTGTCATTTACATTCACAGCAAGTGGAGATTGTGATTCTGATACCTGCTCTTCAACTTTTGATGTAGCACAACCTGCTGCTCTTGTAGTTAATTGTCCTACTCCTGTTAATCTTGTAGGATGTACTTCACAGACTGCTATTCAGGATGCATACGATGACTGGGTTGCCGGATTTACTTTCTCTGGTGACTGCAATGCAACAAGTAACATCGCCAGTATTCCTGCATTACCTGCTAATGCTCACTGCAACGGTGCTTCACTTTCATTTACATTCACAGCAAGTGGAGATTGTGATTCTGATACCTGCTCTTCAACTTTTGATGTAGCACAACCTGCTGCTCTTGTAGTTAATTGTCCAGATTCTGTAAGTCTGCCTTGCATACCGTTAGCTAATATCCTGGTAGCTTACGACAACTGGAAAGCGGGATTCACATTTAGCGGTGATTGCAATGTAACTGATAATATGGCAGATTTTCCACCAATGGACATTGATCCTATTCTTGGAGGCACCCTTAGCTTCACATACAACGTAAAAGGTGATTGTGATCAGATTGAATGTACCTCGGAATTTACAGTTGCACCTTGTGGCGGTCATATCTTCCCGACCCAGACAAGCTGTTGCAATTATCTTACAGGAACCCCAGAGTTAGAAAATGTTTGTTATAAACCAGATGTTGGCATGGTTGGCAATGCAATACCTGGAGTATTCTTCTATTACACAAAAATTATTGCACCTTCAGAAGCCTTTACAATTAATGTTGTACAAACTAAAGATTGCAGTAATTTCAATTATTTTGCAGTTCATCAGGGTAATCAAATCCTATTGTTTAATGATGATTGTGAAAGATTGATTACAGTAATTCCGAGTGAATCCTCAACAGGCCAGGCTCACCTGGTTGTAAATGGAGCAACAGCGGGCGCAACATATGTTCTGTCTGTAAAATATAATGTTAAGTCCATTATTGGTTCAACTTATACCGGACAGCCCCCGACATGTGATTATCATTTTGTAACAAATATTGGAGGAATTGATATTACTAATAGTGGAGGACATATCAATGTTGTTCCAGGCTGTTCAGATAATACTCCATTGCCAGAAGAATGTTCACTTCTTCCTTTTAATCCTGCATCAACTATCACTCCTCTAAATGAGGAAACAATGTTGAACATTTATCCGAATCCATTCAGCAATTCTGCCGAGATTACCTTTGCTTCAGATAATAATGAAACTAAGGTTGTTTTGGAAGTTTACGACCTGCTTGGAAATAAAGTTATGAAATTATACGAAGGTCCGACTAGTGCAGACCAACCATACACGATTGCTTTCAACGCAGGCAATAACCTGGGTGAAGGCATTTATGTCCTGGTACTTCGCACTATTCATGATGTTAAAACAACCCGATTTGTTGTGAACAGATAGTGATTTCGTATAATTCATTACGAAAAGCCCTCTGAATAAGAGGGTTTTTCTTTTAATTCTTTCAGCTCAGGTGATATTAAAATAGTTTTAAAATTTGGCACCTCTGAAGGAATCGAATAATTTTGCATTTACATAAATATCTATCTTTATGATTGATTTATGAAACTCTTTCCGAAATTATATATTCTGTTTTTGATGCTATTCCTCAGTTCGTTGTTGCAGGCACAAAATATATCATCATTAAAAAAGTTTTCAAAATTAAGCCGTCCTGAAAAATGTTGGGTTTTACAACATCCTTTTGTTACCAAAAAAACATTAACGATCACACAGAAAGTTTTACTGGTTACGGATAGCATTGCAAAAACAACAACGCTCGATGGCGACAAAAGCGGTGGACAAGTAGATGCATTCCGTCATGCATACTGGATGGCTTCACTTGCTCAAAGCATTGGCTGGCGGAAGGCTCTGAAATTAGGAAGAGCTCACGAAAAGTCAAACTACATTGATTTTAAAAAACATCGTCTTGAAGATGGCCAGCATCCTGATAAAGCCAGCGGTGACATGGATATTTATAATAATAAAGTTGGTATTGAAATAGTAAAAGCGAATAAAAATATTATTGATAAAAATTTGCAATTGCTAGTGATTTCTGCAATAGAGGCCGGCAGAATGAAGATTATAAAAAAAGATATTCTTGGAAATTTTCTTGATGAAAACAACAATATTATTCCCACCGATTCCCTGAAAGGAAAATGGAATAATGGCAAATGCCTTGTGAATTCAGACTTGAAAAGAAAATAATTTGTGCGATACTAATTTATTTCTGGTCAGTCTTCGATTAGCCTTCGATAAACTCAGGCAGACATTTCTCAGCCTGACAATGTGCGGGCAAACCACAAGCTACGAACAACAAACGATTATTATTTCACAAATGCTGCCGCTTTCTCCAGCGCCTTCTCAATGCCTGCAGCATTCTTGCCTCCTGCTGTAGCAAAGAATGACTGTCCGCCACCGCCACCCTGGATTTCTTTGGCAAGTTCACGAACAATTTTGCTTGCATCAAGATTTTTTTCTGCAACAAGATTTTCTGAGATCATCACAGCTAATCCTGGCTTTCCATCGCTTTCATAAGCAAAAACAAGGAAAAGATTTTCAGTTTCGTTTTTCATTGCATAGGCAAGATCTTTGACACCGCCAGCATCCAGCATTATTTTTTCTGCAATAAAATTAATTCCGTCAATGTTTTTTATTTTGGATTTCAGTTCATCTTTCAATCCAAGTGCTTTCTCTTTGCGGAATTCATCCAGTTGTTTCAGCAACATACTATTTTGTTCCTGCAGCTGTGTAACGCTCTGTACAAGGTCTTTGGGGTTTTTAAGTGCTTCATGCAACTGAGAAATAATTTCAGTTTGTGTATTGTAAAACTGCTCTGCTTTTATTGCAGTTATGGCTTCAATCCTTCGCATACCAGCAGCTACTCCACTTTCAGAAACTATTTTAAAAATCCCAATTTGTCCTGTTGCTTGCACATGTGTACCTCCGCAAAGTTCAATGGAATAGTTTCTGTCGAAAGCCACCACGCGCACCTGATCGCCATATTTTTCACCAAACAATGCTGTTGCGCCCATCTTCTGAGCATCGGCAATCGGCAAATTGCGCATATCTTCGATTATAATATTCTCACGTATCTTTTCATTTACTAATGCTTCAACTTTAGCAATTTCTTCGTTGGTCATTTTTGAGAAATGCGAGAAGTCGAATCGCAGGCGTTCATCATCAACCATTGAACCTTTTTGTTCCACATGAGTCCCGAGAACCCTCTTCAGTGCGGAATGAAGAAGATGTGTTGCTGAGTGGTTGTTTTCCGTAAGCACTCTTTTCTTAGTATCAACCACGGCCTTGAAAGTTGCAGCTACTTCTTTGGGAAGTTTTTTTGTGATATGAATTGTTAGATTATTTTCTTTTTTTGTATCCTCTATAGAAATTTTTTCTCCGTTAGCCTCAAGGTATCCGCGGTCGCCCACCTGTCCGCCGGACTCAGCATAGAAGGGGGTTTTGTCAAGTACGATCTGAAAAAATTCTTTGTCTGTCGCTTTTACTTTTCTGTATTTAAGAATCACAGCATCGCATGACAATGCATCATAACCAACAAATTCAGTATCCCTCACAGGTTTAAGTTCCACCCAGTCTTCAGTATCAATGGCTGCTGCATTTCTGGAACGGTTTTTCTGCTCTTCCATATTTTTGGAAAAGCCTTTCATATCCACATCCCAGCCTTGTTCTCTGGACATAAGTTGTGTAAGGTCTATTGGAAATCCGAAGGTGTCGAAAAGTTCAAATGCAAATGCCCCTTCAATAATTTTTTTTCCAGGATTAGATTGCACATAATGTTCGAAACGTTGAATTCCTGTTGAAAGGGTGCGCAAAAATGCCAGTTCTTCTTCAGCAATCACTTTCCTTATTAATTCCTGCTGTGCTTTAATCTCTGTAAAAAAATCTCCCATTTGTTTCACAAGCACCTGAACAAGTTCATGAATAAAGGGTTCTTTGAATCCAAGGAATGTATAGCCATAACGCACTGCTCTTCTAAGTATGCGCCTTATAACATAACCTGCTTTGTTATTTGAAGGAAGCTGCCCGTCAGCAATGGCAAATGTAATTGCCCTTAGATGGTCAGCAATTACGCGCATTGCAATATCGGCTTTTACATTCTCCCCATATTTCTTTCCTGAAAGCTTGGCTATTTCTGAAATGATCTGCTGGAAAACATCGGTATCATAATTTGATTTTTTTTCCTGTATCACCATGCACAACCTTTCAAATCCCATTCCTGTGTCAACATGTTTTGCTGGGAGTGGATTCAGCTTGCCATCAGCAAGGCGGTTGTATTCAATAAAAACAAGATTCCATATTTCAATTACATGCGGATCGCCTTTATTGACAAGGGTTTTGCCATCCACTTTTTTCCGTTCAGCATCATCACGTATATCAACATGAATTTCCGAACATGGTCCGCAGGGGCCGGTATCACCCATTTCCCAGAAGTTATCTTTTTTCGAGCCGTTAAGAATCCTGTCTTCGGCAATATGTGTTTTCCAGAAATTTTTAGCATCATCATCTGCAGGAATGCCATCAGTATTGTCACCTTCAAATATGGTGACATACATTCTGTCTTTATCAATTTTATAAACATCGGTAAGAAGTTCCCATGCCCATTCGATTGCTTCTTTTTTAAAGTAATCACCAAACGACCAGTTACCAAGCATTTCAAACATAGTGTGATGATAGGTATCATGTCCAACTTCTTCGAGGTCGTTATGTTTTCCTGAAACACGCAGGCACTTTTGGGAATTGGCTACCCTGTTGTGTTTTGCAATGGAGTTTCCCAGGAATATATCCTTAAACTGGTTCATTCCGGCATTGGTAAACATTAATGTCGGGTCATTCTTGATAACCATAGGTGCCGAAGGCACAATAGTGTGATTTTTAGAGGCAAAGAAGCCTGTAAATGTTTTCCTTATCTCTGCAGCGTTCATTTCCATGACAATTCCTTTAACATTTTTTAAGAGCATCAACTTTGCAAAGTTAGATTATTTTGGTAGTTTTGCTCTCACGGCAGTTTAAAATTCGAACTATTTACACTATCAACAGGGATGGTCCGGTTTGACGGACATGATTTTGCTTCATGCTTAAAAGAAGAAAAAAACATCAATATCATTTTAATACTAAATCGCTCACTTACGAAAAAGTGAAGGTTTCTATAAGGGAAAAGCTTAAGAAGTTCCTTTATATTGCTATGGCGGGAACAGTATTTGCAGCTGTTGTATTGATTATTGCCTATAATTTTTTAAGCTCCCCTAAAGAGCGAATGCTGGAAAGGGAAATTGAACAGTATAAACTTCAATACGAAGTTTTATCTGAACGTATGGAGCGTGTTGACGGGGTGTTGAAAGATATAGAAAACCGTGACGATAATATTTACCGTGTAATCTTTGAAGCAGAACCCATTCCCAGCACGGTAAGAAGCGCATCTTACGGTGGTGTCGACCGTTATACTAAACTGGAAGGTTTCGATAATTCCAAACTTATTGTTGAAATAACCAAGAAGCTGGATCTGCTTTCCAGAAGGCTTTATGTTCAATCGAAATCGTATGATGAAGTACTTGAACTCGCTAAGAATAAAACTGCAATGATGGCAAGTATTCCTGCTATCATGCCTATCAGAGGCGGTGCTAATAAAATCTGTTCCGGTTTCGGATACAGGCTTCACCCGATTTATAAAACATTGCAAATGCATCCTGGTATTGACATTATTTCTGCACGTGGTACGCCAATATATGCATCAGGTGATGGCGTTGTACAAACCCCTGCGGGGAATTCATTGTCAGGATATGGTATATGTGTTGTTCTTAACCATGGTTATGGCTATCAGACATTGTATGGTCACATGAGCCGCAAAGCTGTGACCGAAGGGCAAAAAGTAAAACGTGGTCAACTTCTCGGATATGTGGGAATGACGGGTATGGCAACTGCTCCGCATCTTCATTACGAAGTCTGGAAGAACGGTATACGAATAAACCCGGTTAATTTCTTTTACAACGACCTGACTCCTGCTGAATACCAAAAGGTAATTGAATCATCTTCCAAGGTGAACCAATCGCTTTCATAATCAATAAATTTCCTTATCGGATTTAATGAATAAAATATTTTTATCTGTGTAACCGCAGACCATTATTTTTTTGTTACTTTGCACCCTTAATTTTTCGTTTTATTCATACCTGATACGTGGCTTCAAAAGACAAATTTATTAAGGTTGGTGTTACCACCGCTACAGCTATTGTAATAGCAAATATGGTAGGGACAGGTGTTTTCACAAGTCTTGGCTTCCAGGTAATGGGCATCAAATCAATTTTTGCTTTGCTGATGCTTTGGGTAGTGGGTGGAGTGATGGCCCTGTGCGGTGCATTATCATATAGTGAGCTTGGTGCAGCTATTCCCAGGTCAGGAGGTGAGTACACCTATCTTTCAAAAATTTACCATCCTGCAGTTGGATTTTTATCGGGCTGGGTTTCTGCAATTGTTGGATTTGCGGCACCAATCGCGCTTGCAGCCATGGCACTAGGAGGATATTTCTGCACCGTTTTTCCTGTGATAGATAAAGTGTGGGTCGGTGCAATCGTTGTTATTCTTATTACCATTGTACATTCTACCAATTTGCTTGTAGGAAGCAGGTTTCAGAATATTGTCACTTCAATAAAGGTTGTTCTTATTTTAGTCTTTATTGTTTGTGGTTTTGTGCTCGGGGAACATCAGCCAATTACAGTGCTGCCTGTAGCCGGTTCCTGGAAAGAAATCGGAAGTGCAGCATTTGCAATTTCCCTGATATTTGTATCATATGCTTATTCAGGATGGAATGCTTCGGCATACATTGCTAGCGAAATAGAAAATCCCCAGAAAAATCTTCCAAGATCAATACTCACAGGAACATTTATAGTAATGGGACTTTATGTATTGCTGAATTTTATTTTTCTTTATTCTTTGCCTATTTCCGGAATGGCCGATGCACAGGGCAATCCTGTAATTGAAATCGGTTCATTATCGGCTGCTGCAATATTTGGTGCAACAGGAGGTAATCTCATGTCGGTAGTAATTTCCATTCTTCTTATTTCAACTATCAGCTCTATGGTGTTTGCCGGTCCCCGTGTAACAATGGTGATAGGTGAAGATATTTCTGCACTAAGGTTTTTTGCGAGAAAGAATAAAAAAGGAATTCCTGTGATAGCAATTATGATTCAATCGGCTATTGCATTATTTTTTATTTTTACTTCCACATTCGAATGGGTGCTGAATTATCTTGGCTTTGTGCTTACACTATTTGCTTCGCTTACAGTGTTTGGTTTGTTTGTACTTAGAGTGAAACATCCTGAATTACCAAGGCCTTTTAGAACATGGGGCTATCCTGTGACACCTGTTATTTTTCTTGCATTGAACTTATGGATACTTTATTTTGTTGTTGCAAATAAACCATCAGTTTCTGTCGCTGGAGGAATTACTGTTGCTGTGGGATTAATTATTTATTTTGTAAGCAAATATTATTCAAAAAATACTGTAGTCAATAATTTATAAAACGAATTCATATGTTTAAAAAATCAATCTTCAACATTCTTATTCTTGCATTTGCACTGATCATTGCTTCCTGCGGAGGCAGTGGAAAAGGTGATTCCAAAGATGCAAAGGATACCGTAAAAACTGTAAAGAAAGATTCCGTCAGGGTAAATAAAAAATATACTGATATTGCGAAGTTTATCAGTGGTATGCCTGTGGATGAAAAGAGCGAACTTTATTCTCTTTCTCAATTGGCAAGTTTTAAAAGTTATTGCACATCTTCCGATTCAAGTTGGTCAAAACTGGAAAAACGCCGCCTGTCAAAAATGCGTACATGGGCCGAAACAGAAATTGCTGACCTCAATAAGGATTTGGGTACATTATTCTATCCATTCAGCGGACCTGATTTCCTGCATGCGAGTACATTCTTCCCAAAATCGAAAAAGCTGATCATGTTCGGACTTGAACCCGTTGGCAATATTCCTGACATGACCAAAGTACCGAAAGAAAAACTCAGCAGTTTTTACTCTGCTTTGAATAATTCAATAGAGGATGCTTTAAACCTTAGTTTTTTCAAAACCATTGATATGTCGAAAGAGTTGAACAGCGAGCTTATCAGCGGATCACTTCCTGTTATACTTTTATTTGTTGCACGTACCGGTCATGAAATTATTGATATAAAACCAACTGAAATTGACAAGAACGGCAAGATGGTATACATTGATAAATTTCTTAATTTAAAAGGTGAAGCCAGCTATAACAAGGGCGCTGAAATTACTTATGTTGACAAGGGCGATACTGTTGTCCGTAAAATTTATTATTTCTCAGCCAATGTTGCTGATGGTGGTTTAAAAACAAACCCCAACTGCACAAAGTATTTTGAAAATCTCGAAAACAATGTTATCACCATGATAAAATCGGCATCATACCTGATGCATAATTCTTATTTTTCTATTGTTAGAAATGCGGTACTCAACAAAAGCAAAGCCTTTTTCCAGGATGATTCAGGAATTTCTTATAATTACATTGATAAAACAAAATGGAGTATTCAGCTTTATGGCGTATACAAAGGACCTATCCAGATGTTTGCCAACCGTTTTGAAAAAGACCTGAAAGAAGCTTACGATAAAGAAAAAGTAAAACCTTTGACCTTCCAATATGGTTATGGTGCACAATGCGGATTATTAGTTGCCAGAAAAAAATAATATTAAAATATTTCCATAATTTCGCCGGGTAAATTAAATTATTTATCCGGCGTTTTTTATAAATTAAAATTATGTTGAAAATTCAGAAGTGGTTTTACTATAGTGGAGTTGCATTACTCCTTGTAACTGGTTTCTATGCTTGTTCTCAGGGACCTGCTAAAGATACTGATAACAATACTGTTGCTGAGGCTAAGAAACCGGAAGCAATAAAAAAATATTTTTACAATAATTTGTCCATGTTCCTTGGTGGTTTGATGCCTGATACGCTTGCACCATTCAATAACCTTGTTAAAAAATCGCAATGGATCAGTTATTCCAAAAGTTTTGATACCATCTGGAAAAAAGTTGAAGAGAAGAGCCTTGTAAAAGCCAGGAATTGGGCCGATACTGAGCTTGCAGGAATAAATAAAGAAACCAAAACATTGTTTTATCCTTTCAGTGGACCTGATTTTTTATATGCTCATTCTTTTTTCCCCAATGCTGATAAGTATATTTTATTCGGGCTTGAGAAAACGGGATCAGTACCAAATGTTAATAAACTGAATGATCAGAACATGAATGGACTTTTTGTTGCCATTAATAAATCGCTCGATGAAATTCTGAACCTGAGTTTTTTTATAACAAAAAGTATGAATACAGAACTCAATAACCAGGAAGTGGATGGCGTATTGCCAATAATTTTGATTTTCATGACAAGAACCGGACAGACTGTAAAGGAAATAAAAAATGCAACTATAGAAGCCAATGGCAAAGTAACTGTGGCTGATACATTCATCACATATAAAGGGCCAAACCGCTTTAGTAAAGGTGTTGAAATAACATTTAGTCCCGCTGGTAAGGATTCAGTTGTAAAAAAACTTTATTACTTCCCTGAAGACTTTACCGATGAAGCTCTTGCGAAGAATCCCGGATGTACCACTTATCTGCAAAACCTCGATTCAAATGTAACTACACTTCTAAAATCAGCATCCTACCTGATGCATGGACAGGCATTTTCATTTATACGCAATATTGTTTTGAAGAAAAGCCGTTATCTGTTGCAGGATGATTCAGGAATTGCGTATCACTTTTTTGACAAGACAAAATGGAATATTCAGCTTTATGGAACTTATGAAAAGCCCATTCCTGTTTTTAATTATTGTTATCAGAGTGATATAAAAGCTGCATATACCAAAGGATCCAAGTCTTTCGATTTTAAATATGGTTATGGCAACGGAAGAAATATGCTTCTTGCAAAAAGAATAAAATAATTCAGTTATTCTATATGCCCTATAAAGAAAAGGAAATAAATAAAGTATATTTCTCCATTGGAGAAGTGGCTGAAATGTTTAAGGTTAACACTTCCCTGATTCGCTTTTGGGAAAAGGAATTCGACATTATAAAACCTCAGAAAAATAAAAAAGGCAATAGATTATTTACACAGGAAGATGTTGACAATTTTCATATCATTTATCACCTTGTAAAGGAACGCGGTTTTACATTGCAGGGAGCAAAAGATAAATTAAAAAACAATAAGGAAGAAACCATCCAGCAACTGGAAATCATCAAGAGTCTTACTAAAGTCAAGGATTTTTTACTTCAGATCAAAGAGGAATTGTAAGAAGTAGGCACTAAACAGTCCACAGTGGGCAGTCCCCGGCTACTATATTTTTCGAAGAAATTCCACAAGCTTACGCACTGCAATTCCGCGGTGACTTATTTTGTTTTTAAGGTCCAGTGGCATTTCCGCAAAAGTCCTGTCACTACCCAACGGAAGAAAAATAGGATCATAACCAAACCCTTTTTCCCCTCTTCTTTCATGCAGAAGCACACCGTCTACTCTTCCCTCAAATTGATATTTAATGCCATTGATGATTAATGAAATCACTGTGCGAAAACATGCATTGCGATTTTTTATTCCTCGCAACTCAAGAAGTACCTTGTCAATGTTATCTTCAAAACTGCATCCTTCACCTGCATATCGGGCAGAATACACACCAGGTCTGCCATTCAGCGCTTCCACTTCCAGCCCTGTATCATCTGCAAAACAATCAATAGCGTATTTATTAAAAATATAATTTGCTTTTTGTGCAGCGTTTCCTTCAATGGTGGCAGCTGTTTCAGGAATATCCTCCATACAGCCAATGTCCATCAAGCTTACAATTTCAATATGTGCTCCAGTCAGGCTGCATACTTCATGCAGTTTGTGCTGATTATTTGTAGCAAAGACCAGTTTCATATTGTTAAATTTAGAGGGTGAATTTTCTATGTAATACGATAATAATTTACAGAATGTTTTCAATTAATATTGAAAATAAATCTTCAAGCGATATTCCCATTGCGCCTGCCTGTTTTGGTACTATGCTGGCAGCACTTAAACCAGGTATTGTATTTACTTCAAGGAAATAAGGAACATTGTCTTTTATAATAAAATCAAATCTTGAAACACCTTTCAGGTTGAATTTTCTGAAAAGTAATACGCAAAGGCTTTTAATTTTTTTCTGCATCTCTTCAGGAATTCTTGCAGGTGTTATTTCATCAGCAAGCTTGGGATCGTACTTCGATGTATAATCGAAAAATTCACGCTTGCTTACTATTTCTGTTATCGGTAATGCAATAAGTTCATTATTCTTTTGTAAGACACCACAAGTTACTTCAGTGCCTTCAATGTATTCTTCCACAAGAACTTCACTGTCTTCTTTAAATGCAGTACTGATAGCATCTTCAAGGTCCTTTGATTCTTTTACCTTCGACATGCCAATGCTTGAGCCACCATTGTTGGGTTTTACAAAACAAGGCAATCCTGTCTTTTCTATGATTGCCGCAACATCAATAGGTTCACCTTTTTTAACAAGCTCAGCTTTCATGATAGTGGCCCCGAATTCTTTGGCCAGCAGCTGACAAAAATCTTTATTAAACGTAAGCGACGAAGAAACTACTCCTGAAAACGTATACGGAATTCCAAGAACATCAAGGTATCCCTGAAGTTTGCCATCTTCGCCCGGAGTTCCATGAATAGCAAGAAAAACTGCATCGAATTTCACTTTCCCGCCATATTCCACAATAGTAAAATCATTTTTATCCACAATGGATTCATACCCGTCATCAGCAATGTACTTCCAGTGCGATCCCTGCATAAGGATGGTAAATACATTGAATTTCTTTTTGTCAATATTTTCCTTAATCACTTTTGCGCTTTGCAGCGAAATCACCGACTCTCCCGAATCCCCACCAGTTACAAGTGCAATGTTTTTTTTCACGTTTTTTTTATTAGTTATTGTTCTATTATTTTGCGAGGCCATGTTCATTAACAATATCCATCTTGTCGCATTGCAAAATTATGTATTTGATCTGCAGCTTTATTTTATTTTAAAAGTTTATTAATAACAATTCTTCGTTAATAATTCAAAGCAGGCATAAAACCGGCATACAATGTTTAATTTTTTATCTTTGCAATTAACAATATTTTAATTGTTTTGTTGTTTATTGATTTTTAGCTAGCAATCATTTCATGAGTTTGGGCAAATTTTTGAAGAGCAGGATATTTTTTATTCACCTGGGGTTATCCATATTAGCCACCGTATTACTTATATGGCTTGCCACACAATTTCTGAATGTGTTTACCCTGCATGGAGAAGAAATTACCGTACCCGACCTTACGGGCCTGAGAATAGAAGAACTGGATGACTATCTGAGTGAACGTAACCTCGATTATGAGATTATCGATTCTGTTTATGATTCTAAGGGGAAGAAGGGAACAGTTATAAGCCAGGATCCATATGCAAATTCAAAAGTTAAAAGTGGCAGAAGGATCTATGTTACAGTAATTGCCAAGCTTCCTGAACGCACCACTGTCCCTGACCTGAAAGATCTTACACTGCGTCAATCGATGTCAGTTCTAGAAACTTACGGATTGAAAATTGGCAAACTTGAATATGTTGCTGATATTGCCCGAAATGCAGTACTTAAACAGAAATATAAAGGTTCGGTGATAGAGCCCGGAACCATGATTGAGAAAGGCACTGCAATTGATCTTGTCCTTGGTAAAGGTGCGAAAAACGAAAAAGCTATCGTTCCCTTTCTTCTTGGAAAAACAAGAGATGAGGCCATCAACATGATAAATGGAAGCTCACTCAATGTTGGTGATGAGAATTTTGAAGATGGCGCTGATACTACTAATGCAAGAGTTTATAAGCAAAGTCCTACATATTCAAAAAAAGGTTCAGTAAGCCTGGGAAGCACTGTTGACCTGTGGTACAAGAGTGATAAAAAATTCGATTTTAATGCTTTTCTGAAGAAACATAAAAACGACACTATTGAAAAAGATGATGAAAAATAAAATAATTTTTCTGTTGTTATTTGTGCTGCCTGTATTTACTTTCGGACAGGAAGTGTTAACAGGACTTTACTCTAATCCGCAGATAAAATCAAATATGTACCAGGCTGTAGCAAAGACTGCAAAAGGCCCTGTGGTTACTTTGCCATTTTTTGATGATTTTTCAAGTCATGGTATTTTTCCAGTTGATTCACTTTGGGCAGATAAATATGTTTTCATCAACTCTTCGTATCCAAGCCACCCTGTATCCATTGGTGTTGCTACTTTTGATGCACTTAATGATACCGGAGCTTTGTATACCGAAGCCAACGCATATGGTTTTCTGGCCGACTCGCTTACTTCACTACCCATAAGGCTCGACTCCATTTTCGGAGGCAGCCCTGCCGCTTTGAAAATAGGAGACTCTTTATATTTCAGTTTTTATTACCAGCCACAGGGAATTGGCAACGCGCCTGAAACTGATGATTCGCTGGTGTTGGAATTTTATTCACCCAAGGACAGCATCTGGAGGCATGTGTGGGCTTCTCCTGGAATGACACTCGCGCAATTTCACGGAAAGTACAATGTGTTTTTTAAGCAGACTATGATTCCGATTACCGATAGCCTTCTATATTTTAAAAATGGATTCCGCTTCAGGTTTTACAATTATGCAAGTCTTGCAAATAACAGTCTTCCAAGCTGGGCAGGCAATGTGGACCAGTGGCATCTTGATTATGTATATTTGAATAAAGGCCGCAATATGGCCGACAGTGTTTACAAGGATATTACTTTTACAGAACCTGCACCTTCCATGCTGAAAAATTATACCAGCATGCCATTGTCGCAGTTTAATGTAAGTCCGGCAACTGAAATAAAAGATAGTTTGTATAATTCAATTTCCAATCTTGATACTGTTACGTATAATACCAGCTATAAATATGAAGTAGCGGATGTGAATGGTATATGGACATTTTTCCATCCTGGAGGTACTGGCAATCTGGATCCTTTTGTTGTTTCTGGCTTGCAGACTTATCTACCACATGCATGGCCTCATGTTGATTTTTCATTTCCATCTTTAACAACTGACAGCGCCGAATTCACTATTACACACATGATATATGCAGCACCTTATGGTGACAGCTGTAGTTCAAACGATACAACAATTTTTGATCAGAAATTTTTCAATTACTATGCATACGATGATGGTATCCCTGAAGGCGGATATGGCCTAACACCTGAGAATTCAATGCTTGCATATAAGTTTACCTTGAATCATCCTGACACTTTGAGAGCAGTAAGAATGTTTTTTAACCGCACACTCGACAATGCAAGCCAGCAGTATTTTAATCTCACTATCTGGAATGATGCCAGCGGATATCCTGGTGATACACTGTATACAATGAAACATATAAAGCCGCAGTATGGCGACAGTCTGAATGTTTATTATAATTACAGGATCGAAAACAGAAAAGTTCCGATAAGCGGAACCTTCTATGTAGGCTGGAAACAAATGACTGCCGATAACCTGAATCTTGGTTTTGACGTGAACAATGATGAACAGGACAAGATTTTCTATAATACCGGTAGCGGTTGGATGAGCAGTAATTTTCACGGAGCTTTAATGATAAGACCTGTTGTTGGAGATTATCTTCCTCCTGTTGCAGGAATCAATGAAATCATCGCATCCAATGGCGAAATGAAAGTTTATCCAAATCCATCCAATGGTCAGTATATTAATATTAGTCTTTCTGATATAAAAAACTCAAATTTAAATCAATTTACAATTCATATATTCGATCTGATGGGTCATGAAGTATTCAACTCACCATTTCAGAATACACTGGATTGTTCCGGTTTATCAAATGGCATTTACATGATATCGGTTACTTCTTACGACAACAGTCGCAGGTATTTCAGCAGACTGGCCATTGTAAAATAATTTTTATGAGCGAAGAATTTGAAGTTCTTGATGAAGAGCAGGAGCTATATGAGCATTATCGTTTTGATGTTGACAAAAAGCAGAGCCTTCTCCGTATCGACAAATTTCTGATGAATCGCATGGAGAGTGTCTCCAGGAGTAAGTTGCAGGCTGCCGCGCACGCAGGAAATATTCTTGTAAATAACATGTCTGTAAAGCCCAACTACAAGGTAAAGCCTAACGATGTTATCTCTATTGTGCTGGCACATCCACCCCATGAATTTGAATTAATTCCCCAAAATATTCCGATCAATATCGTTTACGAAGATGATGAAATCATTGTTGTAAATAAAGATGCCGGCATGGTTGTTCATCCAGGTCATGGCAATTACACAGGAACACTGGTGAATGCATTGATGTATCATTTCGAGCAATTACCACGCAAAAGTGCTGACGATTATCGCCCCGGACTTGTACACCGCATCGATAAAAACACTTCAGGAATTCTGCTCATTGCAAAAAACGAAATTGCAATGGCTAAACTTGCAAAAGAATTTTTTGATCATACTATTCAACGTAAATATGTAGCGATTGTGTGGGGCGATTTCCAGGAAGAAGAAGGAACAATTACTGGAAACATAGGGCGTAGCCTCAGAGACAGAAAAGTAATGGCTGTTTTTCAGGAAGAAGATATTGGCAGGCCTGCGATTACGCACTATAAAGTTTTAGAGCGGTTCGGATATATTACGTTAATTGAATGCCAGCTTGAAACAGGCCGTACGCACCAGATTCGCGTTCATATGAAATATGCAGGACACCCACTTTTCAATGATGACATCTATGGTGGTGACGCTATTTTAAAAGGAACTACATTTTCAAAATACCGGCAGTTCATCGACAACTGTTTTAAAATACTACCGCGCCAGGCGCTGCATGCAAAATCGCTTGGCTTTATACATCCTTCCACAGGAAAAGAAATTTTCTTCGATTCAGAGCTTCCGCAGGATATGCAGGAGGTTCTTGATAAATGGAGAAGGTATATTTCAGATAAGAAAAATGAGTTTGAAGAAGCTGGGGACAAGTCATAAGTAATAAGATGACTAGTAGACAAGGGAAAAGTTCAAGGTTAAAAACTATTCAACCTAATTTCAGAATATTATACAACGAATCTCTTTCTGCTGGAATCCTTTTAGCGGCGGTAATTATTTCATTCAGTTCATCTGATGAAAGTGCTGGTTTTTGATCTTCCACTCCGGCCATCGAATAGATACGTGTTGAATCTTCGATGGTACCATCAATATCATCCACTCCAAAAGAGAGTGAGAGTTGTGTTGTGGGTTTGCCAATCATGGGCCAGTATGCTTTTAGATGAGGAAAATTATCAAGGAATATCCTGCAAACTGCATAATTGCGTAGGTCTTCAATGATTGAAACCTCTTTTAGCTCGCTCAATTCATTATTTTTATTTCGGTATTTCAATGGGATGAATGCATTGAATTTCCCTGTGCTGTCCTGCAATGCGCGAAGTTTGTCAAGGTGGTCAATCCGGTGACTATAATTTTCGATATGGCCATATAGCATTGTTGCATTCGACGGTATACCACAGTTATGAGCTGCTTCATGAATAGCCAACCATGTATTTCCTGTTGATTTATTTCCGCAGATTTGTTTACGGATTTCTTCAGAAAAAATTTCAGCACCACCACCGGGAATTGAGTCCAGCCCTGCTTTTTTCAAAACTTCGAATCCTTCTTTGTAGGATTTACCGGACTTCCCAAACATATAATCCAGCTCTATAGCTGTGAAAGCTTTTATATGTTTGCCAGGCGCAGTTTTCTTTACTTCTTTAATAAGGTCAGCGTAATACATTAAATCTCGTTCGGGATGAACACCACCTACAATATGTATTTCCGAAATGCCTTTCTCAACGGACTCCTTGACCTTACTGATAATTTCAGGTACTGTCATTTCCCAGCTTCCTGTCTCTCCTGCTTTTCTGGAATACGAACAGAAATGACATTTATAAACGCAGATATTTGTTGGTTCAATGTGGATATTACGAATGTAGTATACGAAATCACCGTTTTTATTTTTCCTCATGAAATCAGCCAGCAGAGCCAAAAACGAAAGGTCGGCTTTTTCATAAAGAAGGATTCCTTCTTCGACAGAGATACGTTTCAGCGCAAAAACTTTTTCTGCAATGGCTTGCAGCTCTTTACTGACAGATGATTTACGAATAAGATCTATGTTCAATTTTATTTTCTTTCTGCAAAATTAAAATAAAAATCCCGATCCACCTAAATGAACCGGGATTGAATTTTTCAACATTAATTGCTGTTAGAACAATGATATTTTTTTAGTGAGCGTTTGCGCACCTGATTGGATTTTTACATAATAAATTCCTGCCGATTGGCTTGTAAGATCTAACTGAACATTCACAGCCGATACATTTTTCTTAGTGATTTTTGATACCGCATCACCAACAAGATTGCTAACAGTGATTTCTACATCATCGGCATTTGCAAGCTGAAATGTAACATTAATAATACCCTGTGTTGGGTTTGGATAAATGCTTACATCTGAAATTGCTTCTGTTTCTGCAATTCCAACACCTGAACAAGCATCTGAGGTCTTCAGGTTTTTCAATGCTCCATTTGTGCTGAAACAAGCCTGTATTCTGCTTTTCTGGTTAGGGGTAAAATTTGCATAACATGCATCATCAGAATAATCCATGAAATTCATATACATTACACCAGGAGATGCAGCAGAGCAGGCATCTGTTCGTGTGGCTCCAACTGCGGGACAGGTATAATTTTCACCTGCCTGGTTAGGAGTATCATTGCACACATCGGTTCCTGTGCAGGATGTGCCATCATCACCCCAAATATGATACAAGTTAAAGCAATGTCCAATTTCATGAGTAGTTGTTCCTCCCTGGTTGTATGGAGATACAGCGCCTGTAAAACCAAAGTATTGATAATGTATTACAACACCATAAGTGCTGCTTAATCCTGTAACAGGAAATTCAGCGTAGCCGCATAAACCACCGCCAAGGTTGCAAACCCAAATATTCATATATTTATTAGGGTCCCATTGGTCAGCACCACCTGTACTTGCATGTTTAACATTATCATTTGTAAACTGGCTTACAGTAGTCGATTTTCTGTCAATTCCATTGCTTACAGCGCCAGTAGGAGTTTTGTTGGCTAAACAGAACTGCAGTTCTGTATTTGATTTCAATGTGGTAGCAAATGCACCCATCGAATGTGTGTTTAATCCAGCATAATCGCGGTTCAGAGCTGTTATCTGTTCCTGCACACGTGTATCGGAAATATTCTGTGTGGTATTAGCATAGACCACGTGGACCACAACAGGTATTGTGATGACAACCTTTTCGGTATTTCCATCAGGATTATCTTTTATCCACTGTTGAGTATTTGCTTCCATTTGCTGTAGTTTAGCATCAAGACTTGGGTCCTGGGCTTTTAACTGTTCCATGTACTCCATGGTTCCGCATTTTCGCAAGGGAGCTGTTTCCACATTACTATTTTCTGCATCCTGCGCATAGCTTACAACACAAGCAAATAGTAAAGAAAACATTGAGAGGAGAATTTTTTTCATATATTTTATTTTAGTTAGTTTCTACAAAATTACGAATTTTTTGATAAAAAAAAAGTCCCGGAATTCCGAAAATTACCGGAACCGGGACTTTTCTAAAAAAAAGAATTAATTATTTAATCAATGAAAGTTTTTTAATTACTGTTCCCTGATTAGTTTTAATGTTTACAATATAAATGCCCTTTGCTACATCATTCATGTCAATAACAACATTATCTGTCATATCATTCGATGTTATGCTTTTTACAAGACTTCCCATCGCATTATAAATATTGACCAGAACATCTTTCTGCTTTTCGCCTGTGAAAAGTACTGTAAACTGATCACTGGTTGGATTCGGGAATAGTTGAACATTGTTTTCCAATGCCAGAACTTCATTATTACCTACTGTTGTGCAAACTACCGGGAATATGGCCATATCTATATTTGCTCCATAAACAGTGATGTAATCATTCCAACTGTTATCACTCCACATTTCATATTCAGTAGTAGTGGCACAGGTGTATGTAGCTGACCAGATAGCAAGTGTATTAGTACCATTTGTAAATCCAGTCGGTAAAACTACACTAACATAATAATCTGCAGCTGCACTTACAGGTGTCGCGAAATGATATTTATTGCCAAAATTTACACCATGGTTTGTAGTATCAATAGCACTTTTGGCAATAGCAGCGCTTGTTCCCAAAAGAGTACCGGGGGCTCCTGCAGTTGAACTATAAATTTTAACAGAAGTACTACCGGTTGTACCACCTTTTAATGCATACAAAACAAATACATCCGATACAGTACCGTTGGCAACACCTGTGTAAAGCATTGCTTTTTCTTTATCAAGCCAGGCATTCTGTCCGGCAATATAACCACTATCGTAAGGAGCAATAGCATCTTGTACATAAACAGCCAGGCTACAAGTAGGAGTTGTAAAAGATGTAGGAATAATTGTATCGCATCCTGCAGTTGCAGTATTAACAGTAATATAGCTTGTCTTGGTGCAGGTATTTGATCCGACAGCATTAGTTGCTGTTAATACAACGGTGTATACTCCAACAGCACTATAAAGATGAGTTGGATTTTTTATTGTAGAAGTTCCACCGTCACCAAAAGTCCATGCCCATGAAGTAGGCGTGTTTGTTGACAAATCAGTGAAAGAAACAGTAGTACCCGGAGTAACATTTGTTGCATTTGCTGAGAAATTAGCAACAGGAGCAAGTGGTGTGGTGTTACATGCAGTAGCTGAGTATGCGTTAACACTTGTGAGGTATGATCCTACCGCGCTTTGCATCCTGGTGACCTGGTTAGGAGTCACATTGGCATATTTGATATCATCACTGTAATCCATAAAATTCATATACATGATCCCTGGTGATGTAGTTGTACAAATATCAGTATGAACTCCGGTCCATGAACCGTTGTTACTGCATGCACTAGCTTGATTAGGAGTATCGGTACAATTGTCGGTTCCTGTACATGCATTTTCATCGCCCCATATATGATATAGGTTAAAGCAATGTCCGAATTCGTGCGACAATGTACCTCCACCGTTAAATGGAGCAGTAGCTGTGGTAGAAGTACCACCAAAAGCGCTGCTTAATCCAAAACACTTATAATCAATTACAACACCATAGGTGGAGTTAATCCCGGATGTCGGGAATTGTGCATAACCACACAAACCTTCACCATCACTATTACTATCAAATGCATCCATATCACAAACCCATATGTTCAGAAATTTTGTATAGTCCCATCCCGTTTTTCCACCGGTAGAAGAAGACTTCACAGCATTATTCATTGAAAACGATGTAACAGTAGTTGTTGTTCTTGTTACCCCGGTTGTTGCATTACCGCTTGCATCTTTTGTTGCAAGGCATAGTGTAATATTCGCATTTGCTTGTAAGGAAGTAGAAAAAGCCTGCATTGACCGGCCGTTTGTTCCTGCCCAGTCTTTATTGGTTTGAACAATCTGTTCTGCAACCATTGCATCTGTAATATCTCCTGCGTCATTGTTAGTACCGGCAACACTTTTATAAACAAGATGTACAACCACAGGTAGTGTATAAACGGTCTTATTATTCTCTAATTCTGATTGATGAGAGGAAATATAATCATTAAATTTATTTTCCTCGGCCTGCATCCTGGCTTGTAATGTTGGATCCTGCTGCATCAACCATGCAAGGTTCTCCATGGTTCCATCTTTCCTTTGAATTACAACAGAATTGTTGTCAACATTAGATGTGGCAACCTGTGGAGTTGCAGATAAGCTTTTAAGAGAAATAAATTGTGTTGATGTAAGATTAGCTGTTCTTTTAGCAACATTTTGAGCACTGGCAAATGCTACAAACAGAAATAGCATGCCGACAATGAGAGATAATTTTTTCATAGGGTTTTAGTTTTAGTTAGTATTGTGTTTTAGTAAGTTGACTTTCAAAAAGGACTGTAAATATAAAAAATATTGTTTTCAAAATAAAAATATTAACAATTTTCTTTTTGCACAAATGCACATATTTAATTATGTAAAGTCTATCAGGCTATAACTTCTCTTCCATCCATGCACTCAGCATAATTTGCATTAGTGCGGATTGCATTTATTATAGCATTAGACGCCTTATTATTTATTTTCTTTCGCTATAAAGACGCAAAAATCTATAAAAAGGTTGTTTTGAAAATACTGCCCTTTAAAAATATATTTTACTTTTGCTGCTCTTATAAATTTCTCACTTAATAATAATTTGAAATGACAGAAATCACAAATCCTGCATTGACGCTTAAAAAGGATCCTCCCGCTTGGTTCCGTTGGCTTGTTCTTATTTTTATAAGTCTTGCCATGTTTGGTAACTACTATATTTATGATAGTATCAGCCCGCTTGCCAAAACCCTTATTAATCAGTTACATTTTACTGATGAAAATATAGGATTATTACAGGGAATATATAGTTTCCCAAATATTATTATGGTACTTATTGGAGGAATTATAATTGACCGTATAGGTACAAAAAAGGCTGCTCTCATTTTTACCATTCTTGTCCTCACAGGAGCTTTGGTTACAGCTCTACAGGGAAATTTTGTAACAATGGTTATTGGAAGGTTGATTTTTGGCCTTGGTGCCGAATCGATGATCGTCGCCATAACCACTGTTATTGCTAAATGGTTTAAGGGAAAAGAATTATCGCTTGCATTTGGATTGAATCTAACAATTGCCAGGCTTGGGTCTTTTCTTGCACTGAACAGCCAGGCATGGGGAAAAGACCTTTACTCCAATTGGCAAAATCCATTATGGATTACTGTGGGTGCCGGTGTTATTGCAGTGGTAAGTATTGTTGTTTATTATTTTGTGGATTTATATTCTGTTAAAAAATATCATCTTGGCAAGGAAGGCGAACAGGATAAGGTTGTTCTTTCAGATGTTTTCAGCTTTAAAACAATGCGCGTAATTATTGCATTTGTATTAGTACCTGTTGCACTTATTACATTCTTTTATATTGGCTTTATAGTAATGGATTCGAACATTGAAAATATTATGAAATTCATTGTTGTTGTTGTTCTGATTTTTGTCTTTTCATTTCTTAATTACAGGACATTCAGCAAATCGTTCTGGTTTATTACATGTCTTTGCGTGACATTTTATTCAGCTATGTTTCCATTCCAGACTTTTGCAATTAATTTTTTCCAGGATGCTCATGGTGCAACACCTGCATATGCAGGGTTTTTATCAAGCTTGCTAACGCTTTCAGCAATGGTATTAACACCATTATTTGGGTTCTTCTCCGATATAGTTGGTAAACGTTCATTATTTATGATGTTTGGTTCACTGATAATAATTCCTGTTTATCTGATGATGGGCTATACTGATATAAACCTTATCATTCCAATGAGTATAATGGGACTGGCTTTTTCAATGGTTCCAGCCATTATGTGGCCTTCTGTGTCCCTCGTTGTAAAACCATCAAAACTGGGAACAGCTTATGGTTTGATGACGATGATACAAAATGTTGGATTATTTGTATTTAATATTATGATTGGTTGGGCCAATCAAAGCTCCAACGCCGGCCCAACGAACCCATCCGGTTATCACCTGGGTATGTGGATATTTTCTATTTGTGGTTTACTCGGACTGTTTTTCGCGTTTATGCTCAAACGAAATGAGTCAGGGCCCAATGCTTATGGACTTGAATATGGTTCAATGCATAAAGAAAAACTTGCAGCTTTAAAAAAACGAAGAGCTGAGATGGGTAAAGATTAATTTAAGAAAAGCATCCGATCAGGATGCTTTTTCTTTATAATGTAAATCCGGCAACAAAAAATATTATTCTTATTAAACAATAGAAATGTACTCTTTGCTAATTTCATAGTAACTTTGGAAAAAATTCCTTGTTTGCAGATGAAAATATTAATTGTTGCAGCAACTTACAGCGAACTGAAACCACTCCTTGAAAAGGCCGTCATTATTGAAAAAATTGATGATTGCTTTTCGCATTACCGGATTGATGAAAAAGAGACAGACGTTATGATTACCGGGATTGGCATGGTTTCCACGGCATATCACATGGGCCGAATTTTAGGAAAATATAAATATGATTTTGCATTTAATTTTGGAATTGCCGGTTCCTTCGATAAAAATATTTCAACTGGAACTGTTGTAAATATAGACAGCGATGTGCTTTCAGAGCTTGGTGCTGAAAACGGAAATGAATTCCTGAAATTTGACCAATTGGGCATGGGCGCAAGTAGCATAAGTAAGACGCTCTGGAAAGGAAAAAATAATTTTGAAATTTACAGCCCTGTTATTCAGCAACTGCAGCGTGTTAAAGGAATAACGGTTAACTCTGTTCATGGCAATAATGATTCAATAAAAAAAGTTTATAATCTTTTTATTCCTGATGTAGAGAGCATGGAAGGTGCAGCATTTCTCGCGATATGCAATGCTGAAAAAATAAAATGTGCCCAGATCCGTTCAATTTCAAATTATGTTGAAGAAAGAAAAAAAGACAACTGGGAAATTGAGAAGGCGATAAAAAGCCTGAATGACATAGCGATCAGAATTCTTAACTCGATTTAAAATTATGGGAAAATCTGAAATCGTAAATCAAAAATCAAAAATCAGCATAGGTTTTTCGCCTTGCCCTAACGACACTTTTATTTTTGATGCATTGGTTCATAATAAAATTGATACTGAAGATTTTCTTTTTGAACCATCGCTTGAAGATGTTGAAACCCTCAATGAGCATGCTTTTGCAGAATATTATGATGTAAGTAAACTTTCGTTTTTTGCGTATGCTTTGGTATCCGACAAATACCAGTTGCTGAATTCAGGCAGTGCACTTGGCTTTAAATGCGGACCATTGCTGATAAGCAAACATCAAATTGATATTGCTAATATCAGCAAAATAAAAATTGCTATCCCTGGGAAATATACAACTGCAAATTTTTTATTCAGCATAGCTTTTCCTGAAGCTACAAACAAGACCGAAATGCTGTTTTCCGAAATTGAATCTGCTATTGTGAATGGTACTGTTGACGCAGGTGTGATCATTCATGAAAACAGATTTACATACGAACAAAAAGGCCTGAAAAAAATAATTGATCTTGGAGAATATTGGGAAGAAAAAACAGGAATGCCAGTTCCATTAGGCGGTATTGCAGTCAAACGATCGCTGCCTGAAAAAACAAAATATAAAATTGACAGAATGATAAAGGAAAGTGTAGAATTTGCTTTTGCAAATCCACGATCAGGATATGATTTTATCAAAGCAAATGCCCAGGAAATGAGCGAAGAAGTAATGTATAAACATATAGGGCTTTACGTAAATAAATTTTCAATAAATCTTGGAGAAGAAGGAAGAAAGGCTGTTCAGAGGATGTATGAATTTGCGCAGGAAAAGAAAATAATCCAGGAAATGCATAGGGTTATTTTTGTCAGACATAATTAAAATTTCATAAATCAGGGTAAATACTATCAGAACATTTTTTTATCTTTACTAAAAAATAAATTATGATCATTGTAACCGGTGCAGCAGGATTCATTGGCAGTTGTCTGGTGAATAAGCTCAACAATAAGGGATACAGAAACATTATTGTTGTAGATGATTTTTCGAATCCTATGAAAAATAAAAATCTCGAAGGAAAAGCTTTTGTAAAGAAAGTTCACAGAGATGAATTTTTCAATTGGTTCAGGGAAAATCATAAGGATGTAAAATTTGTTTATCATCTTGGGGCCCGCACTGACACTACCGAATTCAACAAAGCGATATTTGATAAACTGAACCTGAATTACAGCAAGACCATGTGGAACGCCTGCGTGGCCTATGATCTGCCACTTATTTATGCTTCATCGGCAGCAACTTATGGTATGGGAGAATACGGCTACAGCGATAATCATGACCTTGTTGAAAAACTGAAACCTTTGAATCCTTATGGTGAATCAAAGAATGAATTTGACAAGTGGGTGCTGAAACAAACCCATGCGCCTTACTACTGGGCAGGAGTAAAGTTTTTCAATGTTTTCGGACCGAATGAATATCATAAAGGACGCATGGCATCGGTGGTATTCCATGCATACAAACAAATAAAAGAAACAGGAAAAGTGAAACTGTTTCGTTCGCATAACCCTGAATATAAGGATGGCGAACAGTTGCGCGATTTTATTTATGTCAAGGATATTATCAATCTGCTCTGGTTGGGCATGATGTACCAGAGAGACAGCGGAATTTACAATATGGGCACTGGCAAAGCACGAAGTTTTCTTGATCTTGCAAAATCCGTTTTTGCGGCAATGAACAAGCCTGAAAGCATAGAATTCATTGACACTCCCAAAGACATTCGCGATAAATACCAGTATTTCACTGAAGCAGATATGTCGAAACTGCATTCACTCGATTATAATATCCCTTTCTATTCCCTTGAAGAAGGCATCCAAGATTATGTGCAGGGTTATTTGATGGGAGGATTGTATTATTAAAGTTTAGAGTTCCTTATAAAATCTATCACTGCATAAAAAGGTACACCTGAGTTAAACTTCATACAAATTCCAATAATTCACAAATGAATGGTTAAGTAGTTCAGGAAATATTTTTCTGAAATATGCGGTATCTTTTATAAATAACGCCACCAAGTTTTTCAACCTCAGCTCTCATCTTAAAATTATTTTCAAGAATAAGGTGCGTATCTATTAATTCTATCTTGCACTTTTTAGCAGATTCAATAATCTTGGAACCCAGAAGAGCATCAAAGCCAACGCCGCGGTATTCTTCTTTTACCGCTCCTAATAATAGATTGAGCTGTTTGGTGGTTTTTGCTGAACGCAGAATTTTAATAAATCCAAATGGAAATAATTTTCCCTTAGCTTTTATAATTCCTTCATTCATATCGGGCATTGCAATAATAAAAGCAATAATCTCGTCCGTTCCACTTACTACAACTTTTACAAATGCCGGGTCGAGTATCATCAGATAGCGATTTGCAAACTGATGCATTTCTTTTTCATCAAGAGGAACGAAGCCGTAAAGGTCCTTATAAGTCTCGTTGATCAGGCGAAACAAAGGTACTATGTATTTCTTCATCCGGAGTTTGCTTTTAAATTCAAGCAGATGAAGGTCATTGTTCTTCAGAATTCGGACAAGTATTTTATTGTACAATTCAGGAACTTCTTGTGGTATCGGCAACTTGAACGAAACACAATCTATTTCCTTTTGGTACCCCTCCTTTTCAACAAGATCAACCATGTAAGGAAAATTATATGTAGTTGCTATCACCGGCATATGCTCATATCCTTCGATCATGAAGCCCTGTGGATCTTTATCAGAAAAACCGAACGGACCGATCATTCTGTTCATGCCCTTTTCCCTTGCCCAGTTTTCAACATATCCGATCAGTGCATGTGAAATTGCATCATCATTATAACATTCCAGGTAAAAAAATCTTGCTGTTTTTAAATGATGTAATTCATTATGATGATTGTTGATGATTCCCATTATTCGACCGACCACTTTTTCGCCATCTAAAGCCAGCAATAAAATAGTTTCACAAGTAATAAGATTTTTATTCTTTTTAGGATCTAAAAATGTCCATTCATCAGAATAAATGGGTGGCACCCAGTTCTTATGATCTTTGTGAAGTTCTGCAGGGAAATAAATGAATTCTTTTAAATCCTTTTTGGAAGCTATAATTTTAATTTCGACAGCCATTCATTTTTTTTGCAAAAATAGGCAATGAAATTAATTATTGTAAATAAATTATCATGATCAGGCAATAAGTTACCGGAGCATAATATTGGTAAAAAACAATATGCAGGAAATACCAATTAAGGCTGCACTTCACGAGACAACATCGTCGGTACAACAAATAAAAACGAACCTTTTACCTTTACGCATTTCACAAGTTTCTTTTTTAAAAGATCCACTATTGCAAGTATCGTCAATGAATTTGTATCCATCCTGTACCCTGAAGCCCTTTTCCGTAAAGAAAAGTTAATAGTTATATGCTTCATTTCCCTTAGAGTTGTTTCTTTCATTTTGCTATTTTTTACATAATATTACTATCAATGAATAACAATGAACTTTGATTTTGGAGTCAGGCATATACTGCACTTTTCAGCAATATTACTGGTATCATACACTCTTCCATCCATAGGGCAGACATAATAATTTGTTTTTAAAAACAAATCCTCAATATTTGAAAGACTTGCTTTTGATGGTGCACTTGCCACAGTTACTCCATTTTCTTTAACCTCATTTGTCATCAGTAAATCATATATAAAAACTAACAAATTCTTATGCGTTTTTTCTGCTTCCCAAACAAAAGTAAATACGTCATTCGCTTGTTTGATTTGCGAATTGAATGATTGCTCAATATAGCCCGGGTCAATACTATCAATATCCATGACCTCCTCCTCAATTGCACTCTGAAGATTTTTTTCCGTTGATTCTACAATGTAATCAGGTACATGTTTTTCAGTCCTCACTCCTGCTAAATCAAGAACCTGTTTAAAATTTCGTGCATGCACACTTTCGGCTACAGACAATGCCTTAAAAAGTTTTGCTATCTGAAAATATCCTTCCTTTTCAGCTTTCTCCGCAAACGCATTATACCTAGCGTTTGTATAATATTCCGACACCAGGGATGCCTTTAAATTGGACATTGTATTAGTGTCTGTCTCAGCTTTATTACAACTTGTTATAAAACCAAAAACAAGCAATAAGGCCATTACCTCATATTTGATTAACTTTTTCATAGTTTTTAATTTTAGTACTCTTTGAACAATTAATAATTTCAATTTTGGGTAAAAATTGTTTTCCTACAATTGTATTTTCTTAGTGATTATTTTATCTCCTGATGAAATATTTACAATATAAATGCCAGCTGATACACCAGAAAGATTCATAACCACAGTGCTTTCACCACCAGCTGCATTTTGAGTTTTGGCAATACAATTTCCAGTTATGTCAAACACTCTTATAATATAATCTTCATTAACATTATTAAATGAAACCGTAATATTTCCTGATGCATTATCGCCAACAACTGTAATATTATTTCCTGAAGGTATTCCTACTTGCATCCATTTAGAAACGTCTGTTTTTCCATCATAATCTGTCTGTCTTATTCTGTAATAAACAGTTCCGGTTCCGGGATTATCATCAACAAATCTGTAATTCAAAACAACATTGCTGTTGCCAGCGCCTGCAAGCGTTCCAATCGGCGTTACTTCATTAAGATCAATTGATTTTTCGATAGTATAATAATCGTTGTTTACTTCTGATGCAGTCGACCAGGTAACATTAACATTGCCATTTGCATATTCAGCATTATAATCAACAAATACAATTGGCAATGGATTGGTCAAAGGTGACTTCGAACCAAAAGTAAAAGGCCCAAACAATTTTACGTTAGTCGATGTTAAATTTCCCGGATCACTTGCTGTGATAGCACTTTGGTCGCGACTGAACCATGATGCACCACTCCATCCTGCTACTACGAAGTTCTGTGAGTAATCATTTATTCCTGATCTCGATGCATTTTCCCAATATAGTTTAACTGTTACAGAATCGGAACCAATGTTTCTAAATATGTTCCAGTATTCAATATTACTAACATGGTCAAGCGGCGCTGTTACCGATGTTGTATTTGCATATGCATTATCAAAATATTCAGCAATAAATTCGCTTGTCAAATTTTGAGGTGCTGAAATCCCTATCCTCGCATAAATAGAATCTTTTCCAACAGGATACACAAAAATATCATCGCCAGCTTTTTTCATTGGACCGTTTACAAAACTCGCAACTGATCCACCAGTTGATATCGCATTATCTTTTACTGTCAGTAAGTTTGTCATGGATGTATATACTTTTCCCAAGGTCAATACCAAGTTGTCGTCAATATAAACAGGAGTCTGCAACGTAAGTCCGGGGCCTGAATTCAACATTACCATATCATAAAATGTTGGCGGAACAGTTCCGTAAATATATTCCATATCATCTCCATGAAAAGTTATGGTTTTGCCATTGTGATTGAATGGAGCATTCGTTGTTAAATTACCATGCAGATGAACATTCGATAGCAAAGTCTTGGTACCACTGCCTTCAAGCACTACATTATAATAATGCACAAATTCACTTAAAACAATGTTTTGATTTGTTGTTCCTGAATAATTCACCGTGTTATTTTGCGAATAAGCTACCAGAAGACCATTACTGGCAAACATGGTAGCACCACCTCCGTATGAAAGATATGAATCATCTTCATTGATCCATGTTGCGCCAGGATTATCTGCATCCATATTTCCTCTAATATTCATCTTCCCGTAATTGTCAAGAATACTTGCCCCTTGAATAAGGAATCCAGATTCTATATAAAGATTTGCAGAAGACTTAACAGTTTTATCACCCTTTTTGATTACAACATTTTTTGCACTTAAAATTGAACCTGTGCCATCAATATAGGAATTACCACCATCCATGACAATATTATTCGTTGCAGCATCCTGCAAAACTCCATAAATAGTAAGGTTGCCACCAATTGTCAAATCCAACGAAGAAGCAGTCGAGTTTATCAGTGAAGCACCCCTGTTTATGAAAAGATCACCGTCAATATTAAAATTTTTCTGAAATAAGGAAGATCCGGTACCATTCAATGTAACATTTCCAAAAACTGTAATGTCTCCCGGAAAACTGAAATAGCCGTTATTATATGTGTTAAGAGCGGTTGTAGCTGTAAACAACAGGCTTGCTGATGCTCCTTTTAATGATGCGTCTTTATGTATTTCTGCAACATCCACCGTTCTGGTAATATTCATTGTCATTACATTATTTGTATCAATTACAACAATGCCACCACCATTAGGCTGACAATTACAGGATGGTCCATTATCAGTAATCGCCCAGATATCCTTATCAGTCCAGTTACCAGAAAACCTTGAATAATAAAAGACTGCTGGTATTACCTTTCTGAATCCAACCGGTGACGGGTTGGACATGTTTGTGGTGACCGCACCATTAATTACAAAAGAAATTAATGAAGCATCCAACTGATTATGATTCGCATCTGTGTAAGCATCACCAGGAACATCATAAGTAAGCCAGAAATAATTATCACCGGCTACAAGGTCTGCTGACCCTGTTATTGTAAACATTCCGTTCGGACTAAGGTAAACTCCAAAAGCATTTGAATTAGAAAAAACTGAAGAGTTACCTGTATAATAAACTTTTGCCTTTGAAATATTAAAGGTTGTGTCTGTTCCTGTACTATTATTGCCATTAGTTGAAAAAGTAAACTGATTTACAGTTGTTCCGCAACTCCCGGTTCCGCTTATTTTAATCTGAAGAATGTCATTATTGATTGAATATTGTTTAACATCTCCCAAACTTGGCTGGGCTACTGAACTTGTTGTATAGACAAAAGGTGTCTGGGATGATAAAATTCCAAAAGGCTGTAATGAAGTTGGATTACCTGATGAATTATCGATTTTAAAAGTTCCTCCGGTTCTAAGAATATTTCCGTTTGCCCCGGCAGACATCGCTCTTATTTCAAAATTATTAAAAAATAAGGTATTATATTCAACATTACTAGCTGCAGTTGATAACGTTACGGATAATCTAGTAACGCTGAGAAAAGAAAATGAAACAATTGTTATTTCAGTTCCACTTGCAGTTATTGTTGCAGCTGACCCGATAGTTTTAAATTCAAAACCAGCAGGCAGGTCTATCTGAATAGTTTTATTACTTTGATTCTTTGTCAGACCATTATTTCCATTGTTTCCATTAATATCTGTTTCTGTAATAGAAAAACTTCCGGAAGCATATGCAGTGGGGTATGATGAGTTGCACCAGCTGTTATCAAATCGCACTATTGAATAATTTCCATAACATACTAGCGAAGATGACAAAATCAGAAATATTATTAATGTATAATTTATGGTTTTCATATTTTTCGTTATTTTTATTTAGTCTTATTATGCACAAAAGTACAAACTTCAAATATTCTAAGTCAATTTTTTCTTAGATTTTTTTGTTAATATATTTAACAATTTAATGCTTCAATCAGTGTATGAGCTATTTAAAATCTATGTAGATCATGAGTAAAAACTTACAGAATTCACATCTTTATTATGTGATTCATATTACTATTTACATACTTGGTCTTTGGTTTTGTCTGAGAATCAAAGAATAGAAATAATATTATTAAATTTTATAATCTTGATTTTCATGCTTTTATATTATTTTTTAACTTAATTAACATTTTTTTTCAATTAAAACTTGACTTGATATTCTTCTTTATCTTAATTTTGTCTAAATAAAAATACGGAACGTATGAATAATTCTACATTTGATTCCATTTTCTCTATCATAAATATTTCCGATACAAATGCAGTTCTGATGATTGATTCATTAGATTCTGTTTTGTTAAGCAAAAAAAATTTGTTTACTTTCTTATTTAGAATAAGTCTCATTAAATATTAATCATATAAAACAATCAAAGTGATGAAAAATATATTGTACACCTCGGGCGCAAATCTGAAAAACATTATTCCTCAATTAAGTTGTAGGAATAAGTTTTATCCGATACTGTTTTTTATATCCGGCCTTTTGCTTTCAATGAGTGCATTGCAGGCACAGGTAGCACCAACACTAATTCCTACCGGTGGATTTGAAATTGATGGGGGACTGAAATCCAACACTCCTACAGTTGGAGCAGGCGATTGGATTCTGGGAACTGGTGGCAGTTTCGTTCTAAATAATGCAGGAACACCTGTTGATCCTGTAACTACAGGACATGTATTAGATGCATATAATTCAACAGCGGATCTTACTTTTACTGCAAGTAAATTCAATCAGGATCCTAACACATGGTCATGGTCTGCTTCCAAAGCATCAAGTAAGGATGATATAAATAATGTAATGTATCATGTTGCAAACGATGCTTCAAATTATACCTGGTTAATTGTAGGTGCAGACAGATTATCAACGAATGGTACCAGTTACATTGATTTTGAATTCTTACAAAAGACATTAACCAGAAATTCATCCGGAGGATTTACTTCTGCCGGACTTGACGGTGGAAGAACCGTTAATGATATAGTTCTTTCAATGGAGTATGATAATGGAGGTAGCGCTGCAACATTTCATATGTATTTCTGGAAACCTTCTGGTTCAGGCTATACTTATGTTGAACAGACAATTCCTGCTGGTGTTGCTTTTGGAATGACTAATTCCAATAACGAAGATGTTCCATTTGGTGCTTTTGGAAACTCAACTTATATACCTTATCAGTTTGTGGAAGGTGCCATTAATTTAACCGCTTTTTTTGGTTACGTAGATCCTTGTTTTGGAATTAGCGTAAAGTCATTGGTTGTAAAAACTAAAGCCTCAACTGCTACAACAGCTTCACTGGGAGACTTTGTTGAACCAATACAGGTGAACTTTAATTTTGGAACTGCTGCAATAAGTTATGCTACAATTCTTTGCCAAATAGGAACTGCTGATGTAACATTTTCAGGTGTTCCTGGAGGATCATATTCTTCTAGCCCAGCAGGATTGAGTATTAATAGTTCAACTGGTCAAATTAATCTTGCATCAAGTACTCCGGGGAGTTATACAATTACTTATTCATTCATAACTAACGGATGCGCAAAATCAGTTACTACAAATGTTATAGTAGATCCTTTACCGGTAGCTCCTACCTCTGCTTCTGTAGATAGAAATACAGTTTGTGAACAGGATAATGGTAATATTACACTTTCAGCAACTGGTGGTTCAGGAACTACTCTACAATGGTTCAACGGAAGCTGTGGTGGTGCATTAATTGGAACTGGAAATAGTATTTCTATTCCTTCACCAACATCAACTACAACTTATTATGTCCACTGGGAAAATAGCTGTGGAAATTCATCATGCGCACAGGTTACTGTAATTGTTTCTTCTTTACTTACAGTGTCTGCTACTGGTTCAGCACAGGTAAGTTGTAATAATGGATCAGATGGATCTATAACAGTTACTGCAACTGGTGGCACTGGTTCATATAATTATTCTTTAAATGGTGGTACTGCACAAAGTTCAAATGTATTTAGTGGATTATCTAGCGGAACTTATACCGTTACTGTAAACGATACATATAGCTGCAGTGCTGTTACTAATTCAATCGTTATTGCAAATCCTCCGCTACTTACTGCTTCTGCTGTTGGTTCCGCCCAGGTATCTTGTTTTAACAGCACTGACGGTGTGATCACTGTTACTGCTGCAGGTGGTACTGGTGCTTATTCTTATTCACTGAATGGTGGTGCTGCTCAGAGTTCTAATGTATTCTCTGGTCTTGCAAGTGGTTCTTATAATGTAGTGGTTACGGATGCTAAAGGTTGTTCTGCTTCTTTGGAAAGCCCTATCGTAATTGCTAACCCTGCTT
>Ga0208789_1000528_pt1 | contig 34356 bp, 28 predicted proteins | sample Methanotroph_Enr_FD_187368 | JGI IMG/M metagenome (GOLD analysis project Ga0208789, IMG submission 187368) | Enriched soil microbial communities from Old Woman Creek wetland in Ohio, USA - Methanotroph_Enrichment_5 (SPAdes) (version 2) | ecosystem: Environmental > Terrestrial > Soil > Wetlands...
TAATGTCACTTTAACCGAATGCCTTGCGCGATTAATTTCGGCCAATATGGCATGATGCGGGCGATAGGGCTTGCCGTTCAGCATGACGTGCCGACCGAAAGTATAGAGCAGGTTGAAATGGCTCAACGGGTCGATGCCGTATTTCTGATTGACGCCTCCTCGCTGGCTTTGGAAGATGTTATCCAGCAGACGGCAAACGCCTTTGGAATGAAAGGTCATGCCCGATTCCCAATTGGCCCACCAGCGATCAAAGGTGATATTGAATGAACCCAGTATGCTGTCCTCGTCATTAAAAATAATGAATTTGGTGTGCATATCAGGTTCCACTTCGATCAAATGGTGCTTGGGGCTGCAAAACACGCCGATCAATTCGATCCCGGAACGTTTTAATCGCGCATAATTCTGGCTGTTGGTCAGGGTCATTTTCCGCCAATCGACAATGCACTGAACCCAGACGCCCTGCTCGCTGGCGCTTATCAAATGGGTGGTAAAATCATGATCGTCTATGCAATCCACGCTGACTTTTATCGTGCATAAGCGCCCCGGATTTTCGTGCTTACAACGGATCACCTTGTCGATCAAGTCGTGTATATAACGCTTTGGATGATAAGGATGATGTTGCTGCCCTTTGGTGAATTTGGGCACCAGTTGCAAGGCTTCGAAATGATGGTTGTACCAATCGACATCGTTCTGCAACTCACCGGCATTTAGCTCGTAAGTACGGTAACCGTTGGCCGTCGCCCAATCCCAGGTAATCTTTCGGTATTGCGGCTGGTCGCTCTGGAGTTGCTGCCAGTCCATGAAGATATATTCGCTCTGCGAGGCAATCGAGCGCTCGTCCAGATGCACGATAAAGGCGAACTTAATGCAGTTGATCTGGCCGAAGTTGCTGGAAAACGGATGGATATAAAAATCCCGCGTACAGCGCTTATGACGATCCCACTGAATATCATAGGCGTCGGTATCGACGATGTAGGTTTCGCAGATTCCCTCGCGATAGACTTTTAGGACAACCTTGATATTAACCTGAACGCCGTAATACACATCAAAATCAATTTTTCCCCAGCGGACATAGAATTTGTCGTTGAAGTCGTTCACTCTTGCAAAAGAGCCGCCCAGATTTCCATGGGTGGGCGAGGCATAATGTTCAGCTATCTGCATAGTTCATCTCCATGACAAAGGGGTATAGACATCACTATTTATTTTGGCTCAAAAGTCATCACATAACCGCAGTGATCGGAAACCCGTCCATAATCCTGCTCGGTAAACAAAACCGTCGCTGACGTGACTCTCAGTTCGCTGGTTTTATTCAAGAAAATATAATCGATACGGTAATCGTCGCTCAAGTAATTTTGCCAGTAGGGATCGTTAACCCTGAATATTTTTTCAAACACGCCTTCTGAATTGGCCGCCAAATACTGGTCGTCATATTGGTGGTCATCGACCACCAGCCGATAGCCTTCCGATCCGGCGGCAATATTAAAATCCCCGCATAATAACGTGGCGTTGACCTGCGCCGACTGCCTGGCTTCGGCCCACTCGCACAGCCGCTTAAATTGCTCGGCAAAGCCGTCTTCCCACCAGCTTAAATGCGCCGAAAAGACATTAACCCGTCCCATATAAGGCACCTTGATTTGAGCCATGACCACTTTCCGGGAGTGAATGCTGTAGACGTCATGGCTGCCCGACACATACTTGGCCTCAGGTTTGATCAGCGGGTATTTGCTTAAAATCGCAACGCCTTCGCGGTACTTGTCAAAACCCAAATGCGACCAGTCGGTGTGGATATGATAGGGCGCAGCCAAGCGATCGTTAATGATTTTGGCGGAATTGGACTCCCAGTCCCCTGCCCCGTCATTCCAAAGTTCGGCCACTTCCTGTAGACAGACGACATCGACATTCAGTTCGTCGATCGCCTTGGCTATTTGGGAAAACTTATAATCCTGGTTGTCTTCCTGATAACAATGCAGGTTAAGAATCAAAACTTTCAGCGGCTCACGGCTGAGCGAGTAATTTTTGCCGCGGTTGTTGTCCCAGTAAATCTGCCCGTTGCGCTCGACACAGATGCTGTATTGCACACGAAACGCCTGGCCTATCTTAAGCCAGCCTTTCCAGATTGCCGTCCCGTACTGATTGGGATTTCTGGCATTGCTGAGCACTTCTTTGTCCCAGTAGGTTGTTTTGAAATGGCACGGGGTTTTATGCGTGTGCCGCCAGCTGTCGGTCGTCCAGTGGACGGTCACCTTGTCGGCCTCGGCAAACTTGTCCACCGCTACGGTGATCGGAACGTTTTTTTGCCCGCCGTCCAGCTTATTTGCAAAACCGATATTTAAAACCGGCGCTAAGCAAACCACCTTGATGCCGGAATCGGCCTGACTGGAATAATTTAAGCCCTGATTGTTATCCCAATACTCGGCTCCCGCAGCCTGATAGCGGAGTCCGAACCGGATATTGCCGGGCAACGATTTTGCCGAACTGAGCTGAAAACTTACCTGAGCCTGCCAGTATTCCTGATTATATTCCAGCTTGCTGTGATAGCTTGCAGGCAGCGTTTGCCATACGCCGTCTTCGCCCGACCAGACCACATCGACCCGTTTGTCATGGCTGATATTTTCCACCTGCATAAAAAAGCTCAAGGTCTGATGGACGCCTGTTTTTTTTCGGGTAATCACATTCTCAACATACAGCAGTTGGATTTTGTCCATCCTTTGTCTCCGTGATTGCTGGCTTCATGTATAGGGTGGAAGGAAAAAATAGTAGATTGTCAGCACGAGGACACGAAGTTGAAATCGTGTGATATTTGCTGTCTGTTTCGGCATTAGCGGGATGACGAGCTATATAGCAATTTATAGTCTACAGCAGGTCGGAGCTATCCAAAAAGAATTTATCTTTGAGGGACATCGTGCTGATCATTCCGCCCTACCCCGCAAACACCACATCAAACCGCTTCATCAATCCGGCTATATCTTTCCGGTAAAACTCCTGGACCGGCAAGCACAGATCAACCGGTTTTAAGCCGCGTTCCTGTAGCGATTCCACTTCCGTATAAATGTCATTAACATCGTAGATTTCCAGCGCTTTAAAAATAGAAGCGGTATCTTTCATGCCCGCTCTTTCAGGGTTTTGCCCGTTTTTCAGCTGAAACACGCCATCGTCCAGCAACAGGATGCTGACATGCTGGTCAAACGCGGCGGTGGTCAGAATAATATCCAGCATTTCCTGGACCTGAGCGCCGCTGTGCGGCGGTTTACGCAGTACGAATAAATAACGCTTCATGTCCTCACCCGAATACGATAAAGCGGTCGGCCTCCAGCGTGGCCTCGACCAGCTGCCCCAAACCGGAAATGCGAAAGCCCTCGGCTAGGTCATTATCCTGCTTGCCCTGCCGATTGACCTCATCGCTGCATAACAAGCCGCGCCGTTGAGCGGCGGAGATACATACTACCAAGTCAATCTGATGCAGCCTCGCCAGCTCGCTCCATTGTGCGGTGAACTGGAGTTCGTCATCCGGCGGCGTGGCATATTTGAACGCATGGTAAATGCCGTCATGATAAAAAAACACCCGGAACACTTCATGCCCCGCTACCAAGGCGGTCTTGATAAATTGATACGCGGTATACCCGGCATTGGACTGGTAAGGGCTGGCGTTAACTTGGATGGCGAATTTCATTTTGTTTTATCACAGGAAGAACTTAAACAAGCCGGACGGGGCATGTTGCCCCGTCCGAAACGTGTTACGTTGATTAAGCATGACCAATTTGCCGAGACATCTTAAAAAAGTTAGTCATCTAGGGTACGCACAGCGTACCCTAGATGGTTATCCTTATTCGTTAGGCATTTGTATCCTCCAGCAATAGTGAGTGAGCTCTTGCTTCAAGCTCTCTGGCCTTTGCGTTTAAATCATTTTTGTCGTCGTACGAACTTGATTCGTTGGCACGTTGCCTATATACGGACGCCATTTCCATTAACTTTTGGGAGTTTTCATAATCAGGGGAAACTTTCTTAGAAATTGTTTCAGAGCTTCGGTTTGAACGCAATTGTTCTATTTCTGATTTTACCTTCTCTTTGACCTCTTTATTTTCTATGCTCTCGAGTTCTTGATCTCGTTGAGCTCTTTCAATTAACTCCCTTTCTGCACTTGACAACATTTCCGAACGGAGATCTTCTAACTCTTTCTTTTTAATTAAAAGCTTATGTTCTGATTGTGCTTGAAGCGCATTTCTCATTTCAGTTGGTTTGATACATAAATAGAGAAAAATATAGTTTACCCAAGGATAGATGATAGCAATTAATGATGAGATTATAGCTGGATAGAGAATAAGAGATTCCCAGTCCGTATTAGCGACAAAATATCCAATTCTATCAATGGCACCTTTATTTTCTACTATTAGATAAAATAGAGGCTGCCAATTTATAGCTATAAAAGTTAAGGCAAAATATCCCATAACTGGGCTCTTGATCCGCGCCTCTAACACTTCAAATATTTCTTTCATACCATCCCATTGTGTTCATGACTTAGGTTGCTAACTATAAATAGTTCCGTAGGTTGGGTAACAGCTTTTCGTTGCCCGACATTTGATGTATATAAATATCAGGAAACAAAATGCCCAACCTGACTTAAGCCGCCACGCGATGAACCCCCAAGCTTTCACGTTTTGCTTCCAGTTGCCACAAATCATAAGCCGATTGGGCGGCAAGCCACGATTCGGCACTTTTGCCGAATGCCAGCTCCAGTCGCAAGGCCATTTCAGGGCTAACACCCGTTTTGCCATTGACCAACGCAGAGACGGTTTTTCGGGTGACATTCAGCTTTTGGGCTGTTTGGGTAATAGTCAAATTTAGAGGTTGCAGCCAGAGTTCATAAAGTATTTCGCCCGGATGCGGGGGATTGTACATTCGCATTAATATGCCTCGTTAGTGGTAGTCTAGATAATCGACAACATACACATTGCCGTCCTCAAAACGAAATATAACCCGCCAATTCGCTTGCACTGTAAGAGACCAAAAGCCTTCAAGGTTGCCTTTCAAACGATGTAGGCGCAAGGCGGGAGACTCCAAGTCAGTCAACTGATTGGCATCATTCAATAACGCCAGAATTAAGCGCAAGCGTTTGACATGAATTGCCTGGATACCGCTTTGATTGCCAGTAGCAAAGAATTTTTCCAAACCTTTGTGCGTAAAGCTTTTAATCATGCGCCAAATTGTAACCACTTAAGTTACATAACGCAAAAATCAGGTAAGGTCTAACTACAAGTAGACGCCTTGTTAAGGTGTATTGGTATCTAGCCTTTACCATTTGCGACTCAATCCCGCTTAATCTCATTAAAATAAAGCGTAGCGCCAATCACCGCAGCCGGTGCAACGATGATATTCAGCACCGGAATGGTAAGCCCCAACACCGCCAGTCCGCCAAAGCTTAACGCGCCCAGCCTGACGCTTTTGACCAGCTCTTTCTGCTCGGAAAACAACACACCCTGATTTTCCAGCGGATAGGCCAGATATTCCAGCGCCATGCCCCAGGCCCCGAACAGCGCCCATAACAATGGCGCAAGCACATTAATGCCGGGGATGACCGACAAGATCAGCAGCGGCAAGGCTCTTGTCCCCAGATAGCCGATGCGTTTGGCTTCTGCAATCAGGACTTTGGGCAACGGCTGTTCGGCAGTTGCAAAAGCCTGTCCGCTTATCATCGCCAGCGTTTTTGCCGATAATTTGCCGTAAAAAGGCGCGGCCAGCAGATTCGCCAAGACAGTAAAGGTGAAAAAACCGGCGATAAAAAAACTGATAAAAAACAGCGGCCATAACACCCAGCTCAACCAATGCAGCCAGCCTGGGATGAATTGGTCGATCAAATCCGAAATATAAAAATATCCCAAGGTTAAGGCGGCGCTGTACAGCACCACGTTAATCAATATGGGAATGATGATAAATTTGCGCAATTCCGGGCTGGTCAATAAGTTCAGGCCCTTAAACAAAAAGCCGACAGCCAGCACCGGATTGTTGCCTTTTTTATCAAATTGCATTTCTTAATCCTCCCACGCCTTGCCCGGCAGGATTCAATACCACACCGCGCTCGGTCACAATCGCCGCAATCAGTTCCGCCGGGGTTACGTCAAAGACCGGATTCCAGGCGCTGACCAGGGAACCCTCGTGGTTATAACAGGCGGGCAATAATTCGTTCTGGTTGCGTTGCTCGATTTCAATCAGGTCGCCGCTAGGCATAGTCCAGTCGATGGTCGTGGTCGGTGCTACCACCATCAACTTTACGCCATGCTGTTTGGCTAACACGGCCAGAGAATAAGTGCCGATTTTGTTTGCCGCATCGCCATTGGCGGCTATGCGGTCTGCGCCGACCACGATCCAATCGATCGCGCCGGATTTCATCAGCCATGCCGCCGCCGAATCGGCAATCAAGGTCGCCGGAATACCGTCTTGCGCCAATTCCCAAACGGTCAGCCTTGCGCCTTGCAGCCAGGGTCGGGTTTCGCCCGCATAAACGTTGATGCGCTCTCGTTGATAAGCGCTGCGGATAACGCCCAGCGCCGTGCCGTAACCGCCGGTTGCTAAGGCGCCGGCGTTGCAATGCGTCATCACGCCTTTGGCGCCGGCCAGAATATCCGCGCCCAGCTCGCCCATTTTGTGGTTAGCGGCAATGTCCTCATTATGGATTTTTTCCGCGCATGCCAGAATGGCCGCAGGGGGATTATCCAGCGGCTTAGCCAGTTTGCCTTTCATCTGATCCAACGCCCAAAACAAATTGACCGCCGTCGGTCTGGACTTTGCCAACATGGCTATATCCGCCTCCACTTTTTGCCGCCAATGATTGGACTGGGCGTAGTGCTTACGAACCGACAGCGCAACGCCGTAAGCTGCGGCAATGCCGATAGCCGGTGCGCCGCGAACGCGCATGCTGGCAATGGCTTCGGTTACACCGACCGCATCCGTGTATTCATCGTAAACGATTTCATCCGGCAATTGCCGCTGATCCAACACTTTTAAAGCATCACCTGTCCATTGCAAGGCTTGTACAGTCAATTTGTTTTGCATAGTCATTTTTATCAAAAAACCCATGGTAAAAAGTTATAATTTGGCAACCCAATATAAGGAATATCTTATGACAATTGTCGATACCCTCATCCACGCTCGGTGGATTATACCCGTTGAACCGGAATCCGTAACCCTAGATCACCACTCATTGGTTATCGATGGCGGCAGAATTATCGACCTGCTACCCACCGAACTTGCCAAGCAAAAATACCAGGGCACGACCACCGAAAACCTGGAAAACCATGCGCTGCTGCCAGGCCTGATCAACAGCCATACCCATGCCGCGATGACGTTAATGCGCGGTATTGCCGACGATTTGCAGCTGATGGACTGGCTGCAAAACCATATCTGGCCGCTGGAACAAAAATGGATGAGCGAGGCGTTTGTCAAAGACGGCACCGATCTGGCGATAGCCGAAATGATCCTGGGCGGCACGACCTGCTTCAACGACATGTATTTCTTCCCGGAAATCACCGCCGCCCAAGCCATTCATCACGGCATCCGTGCCAGCATCGGCCTGATCGTCATCGATTTCCCGACGGTCTGGGCCGAAAACAGCGACGCCTATATCGAAAAAGGCCTGGCCTTGCACGAGCAGCTACGCCACCACCCGTTGATTTCCACACCGTTTGCGCCGCATGCGCCGTACACGGTGTCGGACGAACCGTTGCAGAAAATCAAAACCCTGGTCGATGAACTGGAGCTGCCGATCCATATTCATGTCCACGAAACGCTGCATGAAACCGAACAGGAACTGGAAAAAACCGGCCAGCGTCCCTTGCAAAGACTGCATGAACTCGGCCTGATCGATCCCTCGTTCATCGCGGTGCACATGACCCAGATGACCGACGACGAAATCGCCCGGTTTGCCGAATCCGGCGCTCATATCGTGCATTGCCCCGAGTCCAATCTAAAACTGGCCAGCGGCTTTTGCCCGGTCGCCAAATGTATCGCGGCAGGCATCAATGTGGCGTTGGGCACCGACGGCGCGGCCAGCAACAACGATCTGGATATGTTCGGCGAAATGCGCACCGCAGCACTGCTCGGCAAAGCCGTTGCCGGTGACGCCAGCGCCATTCCGGCGATGACTGCCCTGCGCATGGCGACCATCAACGGGGCCAAGGCTTTGGGCTTGGATAATGAAATCGGCTCGTTAAGCATCGGCAAAGCCGCCGACGTGATCGCCGTTGATTTATCGCATTTGGAAACCCAGCCGTTGTATTGCCCGATCTCGCAGATAGTCTATGCCGCCAGCCGTCAGCAAGTCACCGATGTCTGGGTGGCGGGCAAACGCCTGTTAAAGCAGCGTCATCTGACTACGATTAATGTTGAGGAGTTGAGGATCAAAATCGCCGAATGGCAGGCGCGTTTGTCGAATTAAGGGACGGCGCGGATAACCTGAGTTCCCATGCGGCGCCTGGGAACCCTCCCATATGCGTTTTGTTAAAAGGCTTAGTGTGTTTTATGCCACATCTGATATACCTGCGCGACATGTTCAATAGCTGCTTGTTGGCGTAATCTAAATTGTTCCTGGTAAGTGCCATTTCTAACGAAAAAATGCTCTTGTTGCTCTGCCGTGGGTGAATCAACAGCCAGGGCGTCGTGATCTGGCAGATTGCGGTGTTTGTGCAATTCTTTAGGTTTCTTTAAGTCGGACGGATAAGTGGTATACCATCGCCACCATTGGCCGGAAATCAATTCACCCTGCCACAGTTTTGCGGCCGCGGTTGCATCCAGGTTCGCCCCAGACATGGGCAGCCCCGTAAAGTCATAAACCAATTGCTCGGGAGGAATGGGATGAGCGGGGTCATAGAGTGCAATTCGATTGCCGCCAATCTTTGGGGCGAAATGCGCGTACATGGAATGTGCGTAAAAATCACCAATGGCGTGGATAGCAAGCCCAAAGTCGTCAAGAGTCCCCGACTTTAAGCGTCGATCGATCCGCTCCCAGCTCGCTTGCATATAAGCAAAGTCAAAATGATCTCTTGGATCATAGGCCAGTATATTAATATCCACTCTTAAGCTCGCTGCCTTGACTTTACGTAGATCATTATGTGACATATCTGTGAGCGCTTGCTCGAAAATAAAATTATGCACACTTGCGGCGAAGGAGGGATCAAAGCTTGTCCAAAATTTGCGGTTTTGCAAATAATCGTGCAGGGATTTGCCGGCTATCGCTTCGGTGGAACGCACCCGCCATAAATGATCGGGATTAAATACGAAACAGGGAATGTATTCAATATCTTGAATAGGGTATTGGCGTGGCTGCGCTGAGCCGGCAGTACCCACCTTAGTTATGTCAGATTGTTTAGCCTGTTTTACCTGCGCCAGGGGATCGAGAATTTGCCAAGCGCCCAATTCCTGCTGATACATCACCCAGGCATGGTCATGAGGTTTAGGATGCTCATGGGTGTGGTCAATAATCCGTCCGAGCGCTATTCGCACACAATCCCGGCTGATGCCGGATTCAATCAGCAAGGTTGCCAGCAAAAAACTTAAATCCTCACAGTCTCCGCCGTTTTGCGCCAGCGTTTCTTCAGGGAACAGCCATTGATCAAAGCGCCGTTTTGATTTGATGTAATCAAGATTAGAAAACCAGTCGAAAATGCGATCCGCACGGAAATCAAATCCGTCATTTCCGCGTACAAAAAATAACAGCTTGTCGTGATTCGTCCACTTATCCGTGATTTCATGTAATGTTTTGCGAATGACTGAATTGCCGCCAATAGACACGAACTCACGAATATCAATGTCATAGCGGCTGATTTGTGTGGCGGGGACTTTGCGGCTGGCAGGTATGATGGTGTCGTGGAGAATCATGTCACCACTCCAATTCCAGCGCTGGTAGGGACGAACACCGCATAATTGCATACACATACAGAACTCCTTTAAAAGATAAAAATCCAGAATGCCATTCAGCGTCGAAACTGACCCGGTAAATGGCTATCCCATTATTTTTAAATACTTATTTGTTGGTGAACTGATAAATTGGATGCTGATTGACACCTAACGAGGTATATCCTGCATCGATTGTCTTATAGATTCATCGGAAGATAAGATACCACCTAATACATCCATGCCCGGCTGCAAACAGCCAGTCCATACCCGATTAATTCCTAAAGCGTCAAATCAAACCCAGCTTACTGTATCTTGGACTAACCAAATAAAACCTCCACAAAAAAACCGCCTAATTTGTTTGACCGCCCCATGTTAAGTTGACCGCCATATTGCTCTACGATGCCCCGTGCGATTGACAAACCCAAACCATGGCCGTTGACCGTTTCGTCAAGCCGAGTGCCGCGCTGGGCCAGTTTGGCAATATCGCCATCGGAAACGCCGGGGCCGTCATCTTCAATGATAAGATGAATATCCCGATTGGTGTTAAAGCTGACGGTAACGGTGGATTTAGCCCATTGACAGGCATTATCAAGCAGGTTTCCGATCAGTTCCAGCATGTCTTCCCTATCGATTAATAAGGCTACGGTTTCCGGCGCGGACAAAGTGATCGAAAGATTTTTATCCCGGTATTTGTTTTGTAAAACACGGATTAACGCGGGCATTTCGCGTTGAATATCAAATTTTAAAGTTGTGGGGCCTGTGCCGGCAAGGCGCGCCCGTTTAAGCACTCGCTCCATGGTGCTTTGCATGTTTTGGGTCTGCGTTTGCAAGGTCTCGCTAAGCTCCGGTTGGGACTTTAAGGCTTCTTCCCGCAACAATTGCTGCAATACCGTTAAAGGCGTTTTTAGCGCGTGGGCGAGATCGCCCAGGGTGTTGCGCGAGCGTTGTAAACGTTGTTCCATTACATTCAACAGCCAGTTGAATTCGCCAACCAATGCCGCCACTTCTTGCGGAACCTGGGTGTCGAGCTGCGTTCTTTCACCTTTCTCCAAGGCCTTGATCTGCTTTTGAATGCGCACTAAGGGATAAAAGCCCATGCGTAAAATCACGACTTGCACCGAAATCAATAACAAAAACAAAGCCAGAGAAATCAGTGTGTACCGGTACTGAAACGATGCGATACGCGCGAAGGTTGGCGACAGGTCTTCCGCTATGGCAATGGTAATATCTCGATCCAGCTTGTTGTAGCCATACACCATAATGAGTAATGGCTGCTGCTTTGGGCCAGTCAGATATAGCTTGTGCGTCTGTCCTGCCGGTAGCGGCTGGATGTCGAAATTTTGGTCCATCAGCGAGCCGGAATGAATGACGTGTCCAGGCATTACGACCTGATAATAGTTGCCTGAAAATGGCGCAATATAGATAGCTTCAACTCGATTAGTATCCAGCGTGACGTTGTTGCCATCGACAGAAAGGGCGGCGAGTATACTTGATGCATCATGCTCCAGGTGCTCTGCAACAGATTCTTCCGCCAGATTACGAAGTGAGTAGCTGGTCAGCCACCATAAGGTGATGAATACAATGATAAGGCTGAGAAAGAGGCCGATGCCCAAACGCTGTTGCAACGATTTCATTCAGCCATGTCCTTGAAAACATAACCCTGTCCGCGGCGGGTTTCAATGCGCTGCTTACCGACGATATGGCGCAGGTGACTCACGTAAACTTCAATCACATTGCTGTCCTTGTCCGAATCGAAATCATAGAGCTGCCCAATCAATGTCGCCTTACTTAAAACCTGGCCTGGATGCAGCAGGAAAAAACGCAGCAATTTGAATTCGGTGCCGGTTAATTCGTGACTGACGCCGGTTTTTAAAGTGACCCGCTGACGATCTTCATCCAAAATCAAATCGCCTATGTGCAGCTTGCCGCCAGGATTTTGATGGGTGCGGTGAATGATGGCATTGATACGAGCCAACAGTTCTTCGGTATGAAAGGGTTTTGCAAGATAATCGTCGGCACCTGCTTTAAAGCCGTCCACTTTTTCATGCCATGCATCACGTGCAGTCAGTATCAGTACCGGGACATCATTACGATTAGCCCGCCAGTTTTGCAAAACGGTTATACCATTCCGTTTTGGCAGACCTAAATCAAGGACGACCAATTCATAAATACCTTCATTGCCCATGTATTCGCCTTCGATACCGTCATAGGCAACGTCTATCGAGAAACCTGCTTTTTCCAGGTCTTTTTTTAGAATGTTGACTAAATCGTAATTATCCTCAATGAGTAATAGGCGCAAACTTACCCCCCTTTATTACGAGTTTCTGACTACTCGGCAGTTACAAAAACAACATTCGGAACCATCCGTTTAAATCCGTATCATCCATGTTCCATTATAAAGTCAGCATCTACCAGATAGTTATGGATATTTTTTCAAGGTGGGATTGAGGTGGTTCTCGTGATGAGCTGAAACTTGGGAGCCAGCGCAACACAATCTGGTTATTGGCATTTTATTGTCGGTTGAGGGATTCAGCTTTCTCAGGTTTTTGCGATGTCTGGGTTAAGTGGCTACACTTAACACTTCGAACGAGACAACATGTCCATCAAGGTGAAAGCAATGCGTTATATTTTAGCGATAGATCAAGGCACCAGCAGTTCGCGTTGCATTGTTTACGACCAGACAGCAATGCCGGTTGCGATGGCTCAGCAGGCGTTTACCCAACATTTCCCCTGTCCGGGCTGGGTGGAACACGATACTGAGGAAATATGGGCATCGCAATCCGGGGTTATCCGGCAAGCCATGCGACAAGCGCAGCTACAACCGGCGGATATTGCCGGAATCGGCATCACCAACCAGCGCGAGACCACGGTAATCTGGGAGCGCAGCACCGGCAAGCCGATTTATAACGCCATCGTCTGGCAGGACAGACGCACCGCGGACGACTGTATCAGGCTAAAACAGGCAGGATCCGAAACGCTGGTTAAGACCAAAACAGGCCTGCTGCTGGATGCTTATTTTTCGGCGACCAAAATCGGCTGGCTGCTGGATCATGTCGAGGGCGCCAGGGTAAAAGCCGAACGCGGGGAACTGGCTTTCGGGACGATCGATTCATGGCTGGTCTGGAAGCTGACCGACGGCGAATTGCATATCACCGATGTGTCCAATGCCGCCCGGACTTTGCTGTTCAACATCGATACGCTGCAGTGGGATGATGAATTGCTGGCGCTATTTAATATACCCGCTTCCTTGCTGCCTGCCGTCAAATCGTCCAGCGAGATTTATGGGCAAACACGCAATCAGGAAATCGGCGCAGGAATGCCTATCGCCGCTATTGCGGGAGACCAGCAGGCGGGACTGTTCGGCCAGCTGTGCACCAATGCCGGCATGGCCAAATGCACCTACGGCACCGGCTCGTTTTTAATGATGAATACCGGTTCGCAAAGAATCGCATCGAATCACGGCTTGCTAACCACGATTGCCTGGCAAATCGGCGATCAAATCCATTATGCACTTGAAGGCAGCGTGTTTGTCGGGGGCGCGGCCATCCAATGGCTGCGCGATGGCTTGGGGCTGTTCGAGCAGGCATCGGATAGCGAACAACTTGCCCGGAGCGTCGCCGATAACGGCGGGGTTTATTTTGTGCCCGCGCTGACCGGCCTTGGCGCGCCGCACTGGGATCCGCATGCGCGAGGTGCGATTTTTGGCATCACCCGAGGCACAACCTCGGCGCACCTTACCCGAGCGGCTCTGGAGAGCATTTGCTTTCAAGTCGATGATGTCTTGCAGATCTTTTCTGCCGAAAGCGGCAGTCCGATCACGCAGCTAAGAATCGATGGCGGTGCGGCGGTCAATAATATGCTGGCGCAATTCCAGGCAGACATCTCGGCTGTCGAAGTTGTCCGCCCTACCAACCTTGAAACCACGGCATTGGGCGCAGCTTACCTTGCCGGTATCGCCATTGGCTTATGGACGATCGACGAACTCAAGCAGAAATGGCGGATAGACAGGTCATTCCGTGAAACAATGCCGATGCCGGAAGTTAAAGCGTTAAAACGACATTGGCTTAAGGCCGTGGACAGATCGAAGAATTGGGCTGAATAAGGCTTGCCGGATGATAGAGACAAAACTTCGCGAATATGAAAATTTCCACATCGTATTATGGCTATTGAAAGATACCTGCTGGATGATGGAATGGAAACTAGGCGGGATGGTCATGATCGTGCCAACGATTTTGGCCGCTTTTCATATCACTTGGCTGGGACGAAAAAACACCGCCAACCTGTTTCATAATTTAACCGTCAGCAGCTGGATATGCGGCAATGCGGTTTGGATGATCGGGGAATTCTTTTTTAATGACAGCTTTAGGCCTTTTTCCAAGGTATTTTTCAGTATCGGTTTTGTGTTTCTTGCGGTGTACTATTTTGGCGTGTTGCCGAAACAAAAACGCACCCAAGAATAAAACAATTGCCCTGCCGATTTTTCGCAGAAAAAGAATTTCTTTTTGTCTTGACAGATAGTCATAAAGATCACGAAAAAATCGGTAAAAAAACTTGCAATCAGTTAAAGTTTAACTCGTTCATAAACTTATCAGTCATTGTTTATGCACAGATTGATTTTGTTGCAATAATTAATGATGTCAACCTTGAACAAAATCCTTGTCATTAATAAATTACAAACACAAGCCACTGATTATAATAATGAAATTATTCTGTACAAAAACACTACAATCTAACAAAAACGCAGGCCCTATCGCGCCTTAATCGAGTTATTTAGATCTTGTGCACAGAGTTATCCACAGCTTTTGTGGAAAAGATTGCAGGTGTTTGATTGTTAAATTTGAATGTTGAAGTCAACAAAAAAATTCAAAAAAATAAGGGAGCCTAATAGACTTAAGCTCCCCCTTACCAAGGGCAGGTAAGTAAGAGCGCATATGGTTATGCTATCAACGATAAGACAAAATGATAATGCGGCATTTTGTCACATAAAATTACTAAGGATATTTTCCCAAGCGATTGAATAAAAACAACAAATACTAACTATTTTGCAACAACCTGGATACTGAACAAGAAATTATTGCCATTAAGGAGCTATGATGTCCGATCAAGCAAACTATGTCCGTTGGTTTAATGAGTTAACGATTAACGATGTGCCTCTGGTAGGCGGCAAGAATGCCTCCTTAGGCGAGATGTACCGGGAATTGACGCCCCAGGGCATCCAGATACCCAACGGCTTTGCGGTGACGGCCGAAGCTTACCGCTATGTGCTGGATCAGGCGCAGGGCTGGGAAGCGCTGCATCAGGCATTGGACGATCTGAATCCCGGCGATGTCGCCGACCTTGCCAACCGTGCGCGCAAAGCCAGGGAAATAATCTACGCCGCGCCCTTCCCTGCCGACCTTGAGCGGCAGATTATCGAGGCGTTTCATCAACTGAAAGCACAATATGGCGATGACCTCAGCGTTGCGGTGCGCAGTTCCGCCACCGCCGAGGATTTACCGACCGCCAGTTTTGCCGGGCAACAGGATACCTACCTTAATATACGCGGCGAACAAGAGCTGCTGGACGCCTGCAAGCGCTGTTTTGCCAGCCTGTTCACCGACCGCGCGATACATTACCGCATCGATCAGGGCTTCGACCATTTCAAGCTGGCCTTGTCGATAGGCATTATGAAAATGGTGCGCTCGGACCTCGACGCCAGCGGCGTGATGTTTTCGCTGGATACCGAGTCGGGATTCAGGGACGTGGTGTTTATTACCGGCGCGTACGGACTGGGCGAAAATGTCGTGCAAGGCGCGGTAGACCCGGACGAATTTTATGTGCACAAGCCCACTTTTGAGCGGGGCCACCGGGCGGTATTAAGGCGCACCTTGGGCGCGAAGAAAATCAAAATGGTTTACAGCGACGGCCGCACCCGTGAACCGACCCGCAATATTGCGACCTCGGCCGATGAACGCAACCGCTATTGCCTGAACGATGCGGATGTCCTGACCCTTGCCGATTACGCGATTAAAATAGAGAAACATTACCAGTCCAAGCCGATGGACATCGAATGGGCGAAAGATGGCCTGGACGGTACGCTGTATATCGTTCAGGCAAGGCCGGAAACCGTGGTTTCCCAATTGCGCGGCATGGTCTTGGAGCAATATCACCTTAAACAACAGGCCGAGCCGATTGTCACCGGGCATGCGGTGGGCAGCAAGATTGCCAGCGGCAATGCCAGGATTATCGATAAACTCGAACAGCTGAACACGTTTAAGGCAGGCGATGTGCTGGTCGCCGACATGACCACGCCGGATTGGGAACCGGTCATGAAAATAGCCTCGGCGATCATCACCAACCGCGGCGGGCGCACCTGCCATGCGGCGATAGTCTCCCGCGAACTGGGCGTCCCCGCCGTGGTCGGCTGCGACAATGCCACGGCCTTGATCAAGCACGACAGCCCGGTCACCGTATCCTGCGCCGAGGGCGATGTCGGCAAAGTCTATTCCGGCCTGCTCGACTTCGACATCAAAAGCACCGATTTGTCCGACCTGCAACGGCCGAAAACCAAAATCATGCTCAATATCGGCAATCCCGAACTGGCCTTTAAAACCAGCTTCCTGCCCAATGACGGCGTGGGACTGGCCCGGATGGAATTCATTATCACCGAATACATCAAGGTGCACCCTTTGGCGCTGATACACCCGGAGCGAGTCCAGGATGCCGGTGAGCGGGAGCATCTGGAGCAATTGACCCGCAATTACGCCAGCGCCGAGGATTACTTTGTCCAAAAACTGTCGGAAGGCGTGGGCACCATTGCCGCCGCGTTTTACCCCAAACCCGTGGTCGTGCGCATGTCGGATTTCAAGACCAACGAATACGCGACCTTGCTCGGCGGGCGCTGGTTTGAATTCGATGAAGCCAACCCGATGATCGGTTTTCGCGGCGCATCGCGTTACATCCATCCCGCGTATGCAGAAGGTTTTGCGCTGGAATGCCGGGCGATGAAACGGGTACGCGACGAGATGGGCTTGTCCAATGTGATTTTGATGATCCCGTTTTGCCGGCGCGTCGAAGAAGCCAGAAAAGTGCTCGACTACATGGCGCAGCTGGGTCTAAAGCGCGGCGAGCAGGGCCTGGAAATTTACGTGATGTGCGAGATTCCCAACAACGTTATCCAGATCGATGCCTTCTCCGAGTATTTCGACGGCTTTTCTATCGGCTCCAACGACTTGACCCAATTGACTTTAGGCGTGGATCGCGACTCCGCAATCATTGCCGAAGATTTCGACGAACGCGATCCCGGCGTCAAGGAAATGATCCGTCTTGCCGTTGACGGTGCGCGGCGCAACGGCAGGCATTGCGGCCTTTGCGGCCAAGCACCGTCAGATTATCCCGAGATGGCGGAATTTCTGGTGGAAATCGGCATCGATTCGATGAGCTTGAATCCCGACACCGTGCTGCAGACGACGCAACTGGTACTGGAAACTGAACGGCGCTTAAACAGGCAGCTGCCGCGTTGATCAAAAAATGATATTGCACGACATTCCAATTTCAGCGTGTTGGTCTAGAATAGATAGCATAGAAATTTTGTTTGTAGTAAAAGGAGAACAAAATGAAAAACTACCGCCTGTCTATATTGGGTTTTGTAACTGTTTCATTCGTTTTGCTGACCGGATTTCAAAAGCCCGGTGTTCATCATGCGCTTTTAACCGAAAAACAAGCCGCATCGGCTAACGTAAAAGAAGTTCAGTTCAGCGGCAAAGAGAGCACGGTTAAATCAAAGCAGCACAAAACAAAAAACAAGCCTTCAATGGCGCAAGATGCCGAGCTTGAAAAATCGCTGGATCTTTCTATACCCTTTAAAGATTCTGAAAATGCCTGGGTAAAAATTGAGCAAAACCGGATGACTCAAAGAGATTCATTAGCTGTGTTTTCTGCCGAAAAGCAAAAAAATACGGGGCCGGTAAATTTAAATGGCGCAATGTTGATGTCGCAAGAACCGGAAGCGGATAAACGAAAATCGCTGGACGGAGCAGGAGTCGTTATAACCTTAAAGCGCTGAGTTTAAAAATGAACCGTGTTGGGTCCAGAGAAGTTTTCATCCCGTTATTAAAAGCCAGTCATTACAACATACGTCCTACCGCATTTTAAAAACAGACAAACAATCACGAGTTGGGCTTTTTAGAATGCCCTCAGCCAGCCCTCTTCCGGAGGGAGAGGGGAGCAAAAGCCGTGATTCGTAAATGCATCCAGCATAGCAAATCAGCATCCACGATCCTGCCCCCCCTCCCCAACGGAATCGGCTTTCCTGCCGGAATAATAAATTTTTTGGCCCTGCTTGCTAATCAACTGTATCTTTAAAAATTACAGTCGGAAGATGGAACTATTCCTTCTTTGTCGAGCGATAGCTCCGCTTTACCGTTCGGGTAAGTAATGACCCAGATGCTGTCAAAATCACTACCTTCCCAAGAGGGCGGATTTTTTACCCCTAGCTGCCCGGCAATCAGTGGAATCGCCTTGTGCTCCCAAACCATCAGAACCGTACCGGTTTTTTCCATGACATTTTTGGCGACCTTCGCATAATCATCTGTGCCGTATTTGCTGTCGACCGTCAGATTGTACTTAATAGCGAACGGACTAACCGTCTGGAACATTCTGGAGTGTTTCGTCGCTTTGCCTGAGTCTAGCGTAGGGGCATAGGTGTAATCCGGTATGTTGAACTTTTGGTATAGAACCGCAGGGAGTTGCAGGGCGCGATTCTCGCCTTGACACGACAGATTATCGCCGGAATCAGGCTTTTCCCCGTGCCGGATCATAACCACCTTTAAATTGTTATCCGGTGCGGCTAGGGCGATACAGGAAAACGTCATCAGGGCGGAGATGACGATTCCGACCAGGACGGGCAGTAGGATATATTTTTTCATCAGGCTTTTCCTCTTTACTTAGGGTCAGGTTGCGGGTCATTGGTGCGTGAATTTGGCCGCAGTGCGGCTTTGCTTAGCCTGTGCGACATGCCATCGCTAAAAACGATTACAGTGTTTATTTCTCGGGTGTTTCAATGCCGGACAGCAGCACAGTCCGGTTACGGCCTTCGTTTTTAGCCCGGTACATGGCTTGATCGGCAACTTCGATCATGTCGGTGTATTTGGTATAGCGCGGGCTATACAAGGACACGCCGATGCTGGCTGTCATTATTTGACCATGAAATCGCTGGCTTAAGATCTTGCCGCGGCGCTCGATTTCAGACCTTATTCGCTCGGCATAGCCATAGGCGCCGGCTTCATCGGTGTTTTTAAGCACGAATAAAAACTCTTCCCCGCCATAGCGGCCTATGAGGTCTCCAGGCCGGCCTGAGTTGCGCAAAATATCGGCAACAATCTTCAATGCATCATCTCCAGCCTGATGCCCGCAGGTGTCGTTCAGCTGCTTGAACCTGTCTATATCGATAAAGCCGATGGCGATATTGGTCAGTATGGACTTATCCCCTTGAAAAATATCGGCCAGGAAATTGTTGACCATTCGTTTATTGTACAGCTGCGTTAAATGATCGATCTGCGCGTGTTTTTTCTCCTGTCCATATTGCTTGGCATTAAATATAGCGACCCCCAATTCATAGGCAATGGGCATTATTTCCGGCAGTAATTGCTCATGCATGGTTTTTTTCGACAGCGCGTTATCCGCATAAAGCATTCCGACTAGGTTATTGTGATGTACGACCGGGATGGCGATAAACTCAGTCGTTTTCAGGCGTTGAATGATCGGATTGTCATACTCTATGTCGGCCTTAATCAGGACGGCTTTCTTTTCGCGCAGACATTTTAATAACAAGCCGGAAATGTCGCTAATGTCGACTTCAAAGGGTTGCAGTTCGGCCGACAGTGCTGATTTTGGCCACCAATATGGCGCGAGCAGACAGCGGCGCTTAGGGTCGACAGTGAACATTATGCAACGGTCGAAAGAAAACTCGTCCTGTATGGCTTCCAGCGTCCAGGGAATGAACTCATTAGGGTTAAGGCTGTGATGGGGTGCGGTTAAACTTGACGATTTCTTGTTGGATGCAGGGATTGTCGCTAAAGCTTTATCCGTGCTTATCTGGCTCAGGTTAATGGTTGCTTTGACCAGCGCGGCCCGCAACGTAGTCAAACCGGGCAGCCGGGTGTCATAGAATTCCTGGTTGGTTTGCATGTCCTGATCGACCTGTTGCAATAGGACTTCAAGGTTCAGCCGGTCTACATCGATGGTTTCGAGCAATTCGCTCTGCAGTGTCGGATGGCTATCGTAGGTGGCCGAACCTATGCCCTGTATCCAGGCGATATAGTTGGCGAAGGAAACGATAGCGATTTCGGTTTTAAATTGAGCATACGGCGAGGCCTCGGCGGGCTGGTCATGGTGGCAGGCAACGATGGCCGTGATTGACGTAGGTAATTGCCATTCCAGACAAAATGCATGACCCATTTCGGTATGGGTGATCCCGAAAAAGCTGCGCTCTTGTTCTTTCGTTGAATGTTTGTTATTGCCGATCGAACGGATAAAATCGCTATAGGTTATACGCCCGTGAGCTTCCAGAACGATCTTGCCAATATCGTGCAAAAGCCCGCCGGTATAAACCAGATCGGGGTCTGGATAATCAAGCGCTACCGCTATTCTTTTGCTTAATGATGCGACGTACAAGCAATGTTGCCAGAAAAACAATAAGTCGAAGGTTTTAGTCGAATTTTGTTGTACCAGTTTGTCATGGAATTGCAGGTTCAGCGCAAGCTGGCGCACGGTAGAAAACCCCAGCAAATTAACCGCGCGGTTAATGGAGGTCATTTTAGTGGGCAAGGCATATGCGGCGGAATTAACCTGTTTCAGGATTTTTGCCGCCAGCACCGGTTCTGTTTCTATAATATGAGATAAGCTGTCGATCCGGGCATCGTCGTCATTGGTCAGCTTTAATAGCTTAAGAGCGGCCGGTGACACAAGATGAAAGTGTTTGATTTCATCCTTCAGAATTGATTGGGCTGTTTGTTTGACTAGTTCGGCACCATCCTTGTCTTCGTCAGTCATAACGTCTTTTCCATTTTTATGCTGCTAATGAAATCAAAATAATACTGTGCAGCAAATTTTGAGGGGCAATTAATCAATTTTTGATGTTAATTTAATCATAGCATCAAAAATCAGGCGTAGTAACCGCCAAGTACAAAATTTTCTGAATACATATTGATAGTTTACAATACCCTGAGTGAGTTCGTCCCTACAGCGGGGGCGCAAGTAGACTGGATATAAGATAATCACATGAAAAAACTAAAATGCGCTGTCATCGGCACCGGTTATCTGGGCAAGTTTCACGCGGAAAAATATGCATCCCTGCCCGATTGCGAACTGATTGCCGTGGTCGATATTAATGAGACGGCGGCTAAAGAAGTCGCCGAAAAGCACGGCGCAGCAGCGCTGACAGACTATCAATCCCTGTTAGGCAAAGTCGATGCGGTCAGCATCGTAGTCCCTACGACACTGCACCACCAGGTATCCAAGGATTTCCTCAATGCCGGTATTCATGTACTGGTTGAAAAGCCGATTACTGTGACCGTTGAGGAAGCCGATGAATTGATCGCCATCGCCAAGGAAAAGAATCTGATTTTACAGGTCGGGCATCTGGAACGGTTTAACCCCGCGGTACTGGGTCTGGACAAGGAAGAAAAGCCGCTGTTCATCGAATCTCACCGCTTAGCGCCGTTTAATCCGCGCGCCAATGATGTCAGCGTGGTGCTGGATTTAATGATCCATGACATCGATATTATTTTGGCCTTGGTCGATTCCGAGGTGGAGCGCATTGATGCCAGCGGCACGGCCGTGTTAACGCAAGGCACCGATATTGCCAATGCCCGGTTAAAATTCAAGAACGGTTGCGTGGCTAATGTCACGGCCAGCCGGATCAGCATGAAGATGGAGCGAAAAATGCGCATGTTCAGGCCGTGTTCTTACGTCTCGGTGGATTTCCAAAACCGCGTATTGACCAAACATCGCACCGGCAAAAAAGAAATGTTTCCAGGCATTCCCGAGATAGAAACGGAAGAGTCGATTTTTGAAAGCGGCGACGCGCTGCTGGAAGAAATCAAGCATTTCGTTAACTGCATTCATACCGGCAGCAACCCGCTGGTTTCCGGCGTAGCGGGAAAAAGAGCCCTGGAAACGGCGATAGCCATCACCCGGTTATTAGGCGAATAGACATTTTCGCAGTACAAACAATCGATAAACACAAAGGCAATACAACATGATACCAATGGTAAACCTGAAGGCTCAATACGCTGAAATTAAAGACGAGATTGAGCGTGGTCTGGCTGAAACAATCGAAAACTGCTCGTTCATATTAGGCCCTAATGTTCAGGCTTTCGAAAAAGAAGCGGCCGACTATCTTGGCGTTAAACACGCCATTGCCGTAGCTTCCGGAACCGACGCGCTGCATCTGGCCTTGATCGCCGAAGGCATCGGCGCAGGCGATGAAGTAATCACCACCGCGTTCACCTTTATTGCGACGGCGGAAGCTATTAAATATGTCGGTGCGATTCCCGTTTTCGTCGATATAGATCCGAAGACGTTTAACATTTCACCGGATGCGATAGCAAAAGCGATTACGCCAAAAACCAAAGCGGTGATGCCGGTGCATTTGTTTGGCCAACCGGCTGACATGACTGCGATTAAAGAGCTATGCGAGCAGCATAACCTGAAACTGATTGAAGATTGCTGTCAGTCGTTCGGCGCGACCATCAACGGCAAACAAACCGGAGCTATCGGCGATTCGGCCGGATACAGTTTTTTCCCGAGCAAGAACTTGGGCGCATTCGGCGATGGCGGCTTGGTCGTCACCAACTCCGACGGGACCGCGAAAAAACTTAAAATGCTGCACAACCACGGCTCGGATGTCCGTTATTACCATGATGTGATCGGCTATAACAGCCGCCTTGACGAAATGCAGGCGGTGATATTGCGTGCCAAGCTGAAACGCATCGACCAATACAATCAAGGCCGCCAACATGTCGGGCGTCTTTATTCGGAATTGATGGCCGACTTGCCGCTGACCACGCCGTTTGAAGACGGCCTGGGCGAGCACGTTTATCACCAATACACCGTGCTGTGCGATCGTCGCGACGACGTGATGAAAGCTTTGCAGGAAAAGCAAATCGCCTGTGCCGTGTACTATCCCGTGCCTTTGCACCGGCAGAATGTGTTTAAAGAAGAATACGTCGCAGTCAGTCTGCCGGTGACCGAATCAGTTGCGGCCAACTGCATGTCGCTGCCGATTTGCCCGTTCCTTGAGGATGATACGATCAGAGAGATTGTGGCGGCTATTCGGGGTGTTTTGAAGGCGTAGTTAAGACTGCTGGAAATTATATAGGATGGGCTGACGAAGGAAGCCCATCATTATTACGCGATTGATGCGCTTCCTTCGTCAGCACATCCTACGACCCTTAGCCTTGAACTCTACCCCCTTAAAAATCATGTTCAGCGCCGGAGAATCATCCGGCGACCAGCACGCCGCCAATATGTTTCTGGAGCTGAAAAAACAGCAATCGGACATTAAGGGCCTCGGCATGGGCGGCGCAAAAATGGCTCAGGCAGGTATCGATATTCGCTACGACTCCGCCAATATCGGCGTGATCGGCGTGGTTGAAGTCATCAAGCATTATGCCGAAATCCGTCGCGCCCTAAAGCTGATGCAACAGTTGGTAGCAAGCGAGCGCCCCGACTTGCTGGTTTGCGTAGACTACAAGGAATTCAACTTTAAACTGGCGCGTTATGCCAAACAGCTGGGCATTAAAGTGTTGTTTTACGTCAGCCCCCAGGTCTGGGCATGGCGGCCCGGCCGGGTCGTGGCTTACGGCAAAGTCATCGACATGATGGCGGTGATCTTCCCGTTCGAGACCGCTTATTACGATGCCGAAAAGGTGCCGGTGCGCTATGTCGGGCATCCTTCGGTCGATAAGGTCCATGCGCAACGCAGCAAGGATGAGGATTTAACCCTTTTCGGGCTGGATAAAAACCAGCCGATCGTCGGCTTGTTGCCCGGCAGCCGCGCCAACGAGATCAAGCGCATGTTGCCGGTTATGCTGGATGCCGCCGAAAAAGTGCAGGCCAGTTTGCCGGAATGCCGGTTTATCTTGCCGCAAGCCGATTCCATCAGCGATGCATTGCTTGAAGACTACCTCCACCAGTCACCGCTTAAAATTACGGTGATAAAAAATCAGCCTTACGACGTGATTCAATGCTGCGACGCGGTGATGACCACCTCCGGCACCGCGACGTTGGAAATCGCCTTGTTGACCGTGCCGATGGTCATCGCCTACAAGCTGTCAACGTTAACCTATTGGCTGGGCAGATGGCTGGTGAATACGCCCTTTATAGGTTTGCCGAATATCGTGTCCGGCAAACGCATCATCAAAGAACTGATCCAACATGAGGCGACGGCCGAAAACCTGTCGGCCGAAATGCTGCGAATCCTGACCGATAAAGCCTATGCCGAACAGATGCGCGAAAACCTGAACCAGGTGAAACAGCAGCTAGGACAGGGCGGCGGTTCCAAAAATATGGCGCAATTGGCGTTGGAAATGCTGTCGATTTAGCCGGAAACTATTGAAGCGGAAAAACCAAGCAAAGAGATAAGTTTTTCTGTTAATCTTCATCAACAGCAATTAACTCGAATGAGGAGGTAACGATGGATATTGGAACTGCATTTAAACTGTTCGCCTTTATGTTGTGGCCGTTCTTACTGGTCTTTTTGTACTACCTGTTTGACAGGAAAGGCTTCAAAAAACGTCTGGAAAAGTTCAAGCAAGACGGCTTTAAATAAACCTCTGAACGCATCAAGCGGCAAAACCGCCTGATGCGTTGCTGTTAACTTCGCGCTTGATCTGACAGCGTCAAAGATTAGTTTGGATTGAGTCTGCATTGATTGTCTCGGTTCGGCCACTTTAAGACAGTCAGAAAATCGAAAAGCAGTCTTCTGAATGACTGCTAAACGAAATTTAGCTGACTCATAACTTTTAGATCCTATAAATTCTGATATTAGTGGCACTGTGTGGATGCTGGATAACGGCATGCGTAGGGGTGTAGCTAAGATCGCTCGGCAATTGAACATCGGAGAGGCTACCGTCTACCGAATCCTTGCCACAACTAAAAGCAAAAGAAGACGATAAACGGGGTTTGGCCTTTCCGGATAAGGTCAAGTTAATGATTTAAAACATTCTGTGATCGCGATTGGCTTGGGGCATAGAACGCCAGAGATTTTAGGAATGCCGACAGGATGATGGCGTTCATCGCTTTTCCAAGTGCTTGCCGTGCATCCTGCCGCCGCTGACTTTGGCGATGGTGGCGCTTAACTGGTGATACGATTCGCCACGGTTTAATGAACCTTGCACCACTTCGCGAACTTCCTTGTTATCGATATAATCCAGTAAATACCCAGCAAGAAGTGGCTTTCATGCTGATTGGCACCGATGACCTTAAGACCCAGCGGCAGGTGATTGGCGTTTAGCGAAAATAAGACCACGCCTTGCAACATGCCAAAGTATTTCTTTGAATACCGTGATTTTTTGATCGTCGGCTTTTACTTTAAGGGTAAAAAGCTTTTTTAGCGATTGAGGAAAAAGTTCATGGGTACATTCTGATAGGGATATATGATGAAACCTAATTCCCCAAAACAATCTCTACAAGCTTTTGGGGGTTATCAACAAAACCAAAATGCCCAGTATTCTCAATGGTGATGATGTTTACATTCCCCAGTTCTTTTGCCGTCCGTTGCCGCTCTTGCAAAGTTGACCAGTCATGATCACCATAGATCAACTTTACGGGTACTTTCACTGCAGAATAGAGAGTCCTTGCCTTTCCCCATGATTGCCAGTTGGCGAAGACGTTGCGTTCTACATAGCGATAGCCTTTTCGACGACCTGCACGATTGAACTCCGTCAGCAGTGCATTTGGCATCCAGTGCTTGTTCCGTAACCCACCGCGCATTGCAAAGCCTAAGAATAACCAATTCTCAAGTGCAGCAAAAATGGCCCCGAGTATAGGAATAGCGTAATTGCCAATGACGAAATTTGCAAAGAAATTACCTCTACGTACGCCATCTCCATAGCGAGTGTCGTAGTCATAAGTATTGGAAGCTACAACTTTACTAATTCGTTCAGGTATTATACTAGCCACGGTCAGCACCAATACTGCACCGATTGATTCACCGACAAGAGTTACCCCTTTCAGATCCAGTCTCTCTATAAATGCAATCACAGCTTTACGGAAGTATGGTTCATCGTAAGTTGCCTTAGTATTGATCGATGAATACCCGTGACCGGGTAAATCCAAAGCATACACGGTGTGATGTTTCGCAAGCGTAGGGATCACTTCTTGGAAGTAATCTAACTGAGTTCGGATCGTATGCAACAAGAGTAGCGGATCACCTTTACCTGCTTTCAGGTATCGAAGAGTTCTTTTGTCATCAATTTGAATTTCTGTCACTTGACCAATTCTGGATAAATCTTGCATTTTTTGGTTCCCCATTGTTTTGTCGAAGTTAAATTACCCCCGGCAAAGCCCGGGGTTTACCTCAATTAATTACCAGGTTAATCGCGGCCGGCGCTGACTACGGTATCGAAGCTTTATCAATGCTTGCCGACGAGTCAACCTTCCAGCCACCGCCGAAAGCCCGATAAAGCGATACCATGGCCACGCTGACCTCCGTTTCGGCTTTTGTACGTTCGTCGCTGACGGCCAGTTTGCTGCGCTGCGCATCCAGAACGACCAAATAATCGCCTGCACCGCGTTGATACATCGCGTCGACCAGCCGGTAAGCTTTTTCCGCCGACCCTTCCGCTTCAGTCAATTGGCCGAATCGATCCCTGGCGGAACGATGCGCGACGAAGGCGTTTTCCACGTCCTCCAGGGCTAGCAAAAAGGTTTTCTCGTAACTGGCAGCGACCTGACTCAGCCGCGCATCGGCGGCGGCAATATGGGCGCGAATGCGTCCGGCGTTGAATATCGGCGCCGAAAGCCCCGAGCCTAGCGCGTAAACGCTCTCGGCCAGACTCGGAAAACCGCCGACTGCCAGTGCGCCAAGGCCGCCGCTGGCCGACAGCACCAGCTTAGGATATAAGTCGGCCTGCGCCGAACCCAGACTGGCCGCCGCCGCGCTGACTTCGGTTTGCGCCAGACGCAAATCCGGCCTTTGCGCCAGCAAATCGGACGGCAACAGGCCTGGCATAGTCGGCGCTTGTTTCGGCAACGGACCGACAACGGCCAACCGATATTCCAGACTTTCCGGCGGTTCGCCCAGCAACACGCCTAAACGATGGATCAGGTTTTTCTCGGCGTTGGTCAGTAGCGGTAGCGTCGCTTCCGTGCCCTGCAACAGCGTTTGCTGGCGAGCCATATCAGCCTCGTTAGCCAGCCCGGCTTTATGAAATGCCTGCAAAGTCCTCAGCCGTTCGCGCTGCAACTCGATATTTTTTTGCAGAATGCCGGTGCGTTGCTGCACGCCGCGCAGCTCCAGATAGTTTGTCGCCACCTGGGCTAGCAGACCGACTTGTGCCGCATGCAAGCCTTCTTGACTGCCTTCGGCTTGAGCGGCCGCGGCTTCCGCTTCCAAATGCCGGCCACCGAACAAGTCGATTTCCCAGCGTGCCGCCAATCCGCCGCTGACGGCATCGGCGGTGGGCGTAATCAATTTGATGCCTTGCCCGCTCGGTACGCCGACGATGCGGTCGATGCGTTTTTCCCGGCCGCCGGAGAGTGAGAAATCGAGGCTGGGATACAACGCCGCTTCGGCGACGGTCACCATTGCGTTGGCTTCGCGAACGCGAGCAGTGGCGATTTTGAGATCGTAGTTGGCGGCCAAGGCTTTGTCTATCAATTCATTCAGCAAGGGATTGTTGAATCCTTGCCACCAAGTCTTCAGGTCCGCCGTTTCGGCGCTTTGGGCGTTGGGCGCATGTTGCCATTGCGCCGGGCTATCGATCGGCACCTGATTACTGACACGGGTCGGCGTACAGCCGCTTAGCCAAACCAAGGACAGAAGGGCTAGCGGTGTTAAATATCGGCTATTCATATTAGACTCCAAATTAGACTCTAGGGGCAGTGAGTGCGGCATCAGCCAGCGGCAAACCGACTGGGGCTGATTCGGTATCCGGCTGTCCACGCTTCACCCTAAACCAGGCCGCATACAGCGCCGGCAGGAAGAAGACCGTCAACACGGTCGCCACCGTCAGTCCGCCCATGATGGCGATAGCCTGCGGGCCGAAGAAATCGTTGCGCGACAACGGTATCATCGCCAGGATCGCCGCTGCCGCCGTCAGCATGATCGGCCGGAAACGCCGTACCGTCGATTCGACGATGGCCGACCAAACATCCAGTCCGGCGTTTTGATCCTGCTCGATTTGATCCACCAATATCACCGAATTGCGCATGATCATGCCGGCCAACGCCAGGATGCCAAGCAGCGCCACAAAACCGAACGGCGCCCGGAACAACAGCAAGGCGAAGGCGGCCCCGATCACGCCCAGCGGCGCGGTGCTGAACACCATGAAAGTCCTGGACAGATTCTGCAACTGCATCATCAACAAGATCAGCGTGACGATCAGCACCAGCGGAATCCAAATCAAAATCGATTTTTGCGCGGTCACGGCATCTTCCTTGGAGCCGCCGGTTTCGATGAAATAACCGGCCGGCAGGCTATCCTGAATCGGTTTAAGTTTCGGGGTGATTTCCGCCGCTACGTCCGGGGCCATTTTGCCGTCGGCCACATCAGCACGCACCGAGATGGCCGGGAAGCGGTTGCGCCGCCAACGCACGCCGTCCTCGAATACGGTCTCGAACTTGACGAACTGCGACAACGATACCGACTTGCCATTAGCCGTGCGAACCGCGACGTCCGGCAATTCGTCGGCGGCGGTGCGCAATTCGGGACTGGCCCGCCAAACGATGTCGATCAATTTATCCTGCTCGCGAAACTGCCCGACCGGGATGCCGGCGTAATGCGCCTGCAAGGCTTGCGACAAGCCGGCCGTCGAAACGCCGAGGGCGCGAGCCTTGTCTTGATCCAATACCAGGCGGAACGAAGGCATGCGGTCATGCCAGTCGTCGTTGACATCCACGGTGCCGGGATGGTCGCGCACGACTTCGGCCACCCGGTCGGCAATGCCGCGCACGATGTTGGGATTTTCGCCGAGTACTCTGAATACCAACGGATAATCCATCGGCGGCCCGACATTGAGGCGCTTTACCCGACCGCGCACAGCCGGGAAATCCGTCGCAAGAATCTGCCGGACGCGCTGCATGACTCGTTCGCGGGCCGCATTATCCTTGGTCATCACCACCAGTTCGGCCAGATTGGTATTCGCCAGTTGCTGCACGATCAGCATGAAAAATCTCGGCGTGCCGCTGCCGATATAGCTGGCGACATGTTCCACGTCCTCATCCTTGGCTATTAGCGCTTCCATGCGCTTGGCAGCGGCTTCGGTTTGCTCGAAGGAACTACCCTCCGGCAGCCACAGGTCGACGATGACTTCCGGGCGATTGGACAGCGGGAAGAACTGTTCGGGGACATGGGCTAAAGCCACGACACCGAGGCCAAACAACGCCAGCGTAGCGATAATGACTTTGTTGCGGTGCACCACGCAGGCACCCACCCAGCGGCGCAGTCGGTTGTAGAACGGCGTATCGAACAAGTCGTGGACCGCTTGGTCGCCGTTTGAATGTACCTTGAGGATTAAAAATCCCAAATACGGGGTTAATACTACCGCGCCTATCCATGACAGTATCAACGAAATGCCCACCACCTGAAAAATCGCCACGGTATATTCACCGGCCGAAGATTGGGCCAACCCCACAGGCAAAAAACCGGCGATGGTGATCAAGGTGCCAGTCAGCATCGGAAAGGCCGTGGCACGATAGGCATAGGTCGCGGCGCGCATCCGGTCCCAGCCTTCTTCCAGCTTGCGGGCCATCATCTCGACGGCAATCATCGCATCGTCTACCAGCAGGCCCAGAGCCAGAATCAATGCGCCCAAGGAAATACGTTGCAGATCGATGCCGCACAGCAGCATGACCAGCAAGGTGGCGGCCAGCACTAGCGGTACGGTCAGCGCGACCACGGAACCGGTGCGCCAGCCCAGGCTCAAAAAGCTGACCACCAACACGGTAGCCAGGGCTTCGAAAAACGTACGGCCGAATTCCGCCATCTGGTTTTTAACCACATGCGCTTGATTGGCGACGGGCTCCACGTCCATGCCCAGCGGTAACTTGGTTTCGATGCGGGCCAACGCGTCTTTCAATGCTTTTCCGAGGTCGATAACGTTGCCTTGCTTGTTCATAGTCACGCCGAGGCCGAGGGCCGGTTTGCCGTTGAAGCGCATCTTGAATTCCGCGGGATCGATATAGCCGCGAGTTACCTTGGCAAAGTCGCCGACCCTGAAAGTTCGATTTTCGATGCGCACCGCCAGGTTGGCGACGCTTTCCACCGAGTCGAACGAGCCGGTCAGACGTATCGGCAGATTGCGTTGCGAGGAAAACACCGTGCCGGCCGGCGCCATGCCGTTCTGCGCCTGCAAGGCCTGGGCGACCGCCGCCGCATCCAGGCCCAATTCGGCCAGCTTCTTGTCGGAAAATTCGACGAAAATCTTTTCGTCCTGCACGCCGATCAGATCGATTTTCTCGACATCCTTGACCCGCAATAGCTGCTGCCGGACCGAATCGGCTGCCTGTTTCAGATCGGCATAACTAAAGCCCTCACCGGAAAAGGCGTAGATCAGGCTATAGGTATCGCCGAATTCGTCGTTGAAAAACGGCCCGATGCTGCCGGGCGGCAGCGTCATGCGGATGTCGTCGACCTTTTTACGCACTTGATACCAAAGTTCCGGGATATCCTTGGGCGGCGTATCTTCGCGCGGCGTAACGAAAATCACCGATTCGCCGGGTTTCGAATAACTGCGCAGATAATCCAGGTTAGGCAGTTCCTGTATTTTCTTTTCCAACCGGTCCGTTAACTGCTGTTCCACTTCCAGCGCGGTGGCGCCGGGATAGAGGGTCTTGACGACCATTATCCGGAACGTGAACGGCGGATCTTCCTGTTGGCCCAGCCGGTAATAAGCGAATAGACCGCCGAGCACCACCAGCGCAATCATAAAACCGGTAAAGGAGCGATGTTTAAGCACCCACTCGCTGAGGTTGAACGCTTTCATAATTGTTCCTTGCTGTCGTGATTTCTAGGCAATCCCTGTTCTTCCGGCAAGCGGACAGCCTGCCTCTCGGCCAGACGCTGGATGCCGGCGCTGACCAGCAATTGGCCGGCGGCGAGTCCTTCGACGGCAATGCGTTCGCCAGCCAGCGTTTCGCCTAGCCGAACCGGCATGGATTTGACGGTAGCCGCCTGCTCGTCAACCAGCCATACTAAGGGATGATCGGGCTGGCTTTGCGGGGTATAGACGGCGGAAAGCGGGATGGCGATGCGGGAAGCGGTGTTCGCATCAATATGAACGGTCGCCGTCATGCCCAATTGCGCAGCGTCCATGCCTTCGAGCAAGGTCGCCTTGACCCGATAGGTACGGCTGGCCGGATCGGCGGCCGAGGCAATTTCGCGAATTTTTGCCTTGAAGCGCCGATTTCCGTCGGACCACAAAGACACGTTAACATCTTGTTGGCGCTTGATTTCCGATAAGCGATGTTCGGGAACGTCGAAATGAATTTCCTTTTCGTCGAGCTGGGCTAGAGTAACCACAGCCTGGCCGGCCGCCAGCACTTGCCCGGCTTCGACGTCCAACGCAGTAACTACGCCGTCGCGGTCGGCATGCAATTCGGTGTAGGTCAGCTGGTTAAGCGCCTGTCCCAATTGAGCCTCCAGTGCCGCCGTCCGCTCCCGTGCCGCGGTATAAGCGGTCTCGTGCCGGTCGAACTCCGGCGGACTGATGACTTGCTGGGTTAGCAGTTCTCGGTATCTCGCCAAGTCGTCCCGCAAGAAATTGCTGTCGGCCTGCGCGGAAGCCTGCTGGGCCTTAAGGCTTTGCACGGCGAGGCGGTAATCGTTGCCGTCCAGCGTTGCCAGCAGTTTACCTTTGCGCACTTGGTCGCCAACGTCTACTTTCCGCTCCAACAGCTTACCGGCTACCCGGAAGGATAACGGCGTCTCGACTCTTGCCCTGACTTCCCCGGCAAAATGCTTAGCACCGGCCGTAGCGGGTTCCCCGACTCGAAATACTTTGACCGGGCGGGGAACCGCTTGCGTTTGTCTGTCCTGATCGCTGCATCCGACGCTTATCGTCAGCGGCAGCAACAACACGGACAGGAAGCGGCCTTTAATTGCGAGCCAGGATTGAAGCCGGTTGCGGCTGGGTGTCATTAACGGAATTTTGGGTTTCGGCATTTTGCTTCTTCCTTCAGTAGTCGTGCTGTAAATATTCAGAGGGAGTGCAAGCTTCGCTTGCGCTTGCAGGCGAAGCTTCCGCTCCTCGGCAACTGCTCCCTGCGTTGCTCTACCTCCTGCATCCATGCAGTCGTGCTTACGCCCCTCGCCTACATCCATGCAGGCGAAGCCTGCACTCCGGTCATAAGTTATTTTGTGCATGTGCTTTAGCCGCTTAGACCGGCAAGTTATTGAACTTGCGCAGGTTCTTATCGACCATGCCTTCGGGTAGGAATCGACGCATGAGGCTGACCTGATGCGCTAACTTACCGGCGGTGTAACGCCTTCTGGGTGTCGCGTCAGTCGCGGCTTTCAACACCATACTTGCCACCACTTCCGGGGCGTCGCCTGCATTCACCCCATTCCGCATTAGCGCAGCCATGTCGGCACGCACCGAGTCATAGACGGCAAGCGGCTGATCGGGCCTTGTTAGGCTTTCTTCGAACGAAGTCCGGGTAAGTCCCGGTTCGACCAGCACCACCCGGATTCCGAAGGTGCGCAGTTCGTGATCGAGCGATTCGGAATAACCTTCAACCGCATGCTTCGTCGCCGCATACAGCGCATTGTAGGGAGACGGTATCAAACCCAATACCGAGCTGATATTGACGATTCTGCCTTTCCCTTGACTGCGCATGGTCGGCAACACGGCGTTGGTTACGCGGGTGATACCGAAGACATTCACGTCAAACAAGGCCTGGGCTTGCGCGGTGGAGGACTCTTCCGCCCCGCCAAGAAGGCCGATGCCGGCATTGTTGACCAACAGGTCGATGCGCACAGCCTGTTTCAAAACCTCGGCTACCGTGTTCTTTATCGACACTTCGTCGGTCACGTCGCAGGTCAGCATCGTGATACCGCCGGTACTTGCTACTGCCCTGCGACTGGTTCCGAATACGCGGTAACCCGCTTGCTGAAGCGCCTTGGCCGTTGCCAGTCCAATGCCCGAAGAGGCGCCTGTAATTAGGGCTACGCCAATTTGTTTATTGCTCATGTCAAATCTCCTTGGGGGGTGGATAGTCTGTCGACTAAGTGTTACTATCATTTCGAAACTAATGTTACTATCAATTTGATACTAAGTCACTACTAAAACGATATGAACGATAAAAATATTTGCGATGACCCTTGCCCGATCGCGCGCAGCCTGGCTTTCCTTGGCGACGCGTGGAGCCTATTGATTCTGCGGGACGCACATTTTGGCCTCACTCGCTTCGACCAGTTTCGGAAAAGTCTTGGCATCGCGCCGACGATGCTGACCCGGCGGCTGGCGACGTTGACGGAGGAAGGACTATTGGAAAAACGGCTCTATTCGGAGCGCCCTCCACGCGAGGAGTATATGTTGACTGCCGCCGGCCGCGATTTTCTGCCAGTGCTCATCATGATTGGCGCCTGGGGGTACCAGTATCGCGGCGGAGGTCCCTTGGTGCGTATTCAGGATGTTGAAACGGGAGAGGATATTAAACCGGTGGCCATCGACGAGGTTACGGGAGCAAAGATCGGGACTCGCCCGCTACGTTTTGTCCTGCCGGATGACGGCGGATGACACGACTGCTTGCTCTACCCGTATAAAACTAAGCATGAGTTTTACAGCAGAGACAATCCACTTTATATTCAATAAGTTATTGAATACATTGCTAATGAATTTAAAATCAATATTTCGACTGCAAACCAGTGATACCCAGAGGTACAGAGGAATAGAGGGACCAATCGTTCTTTTACCCCAGGATTGATTTCAGTGAGAGAGGAGAGCTACACCGCAGTACAAGGACAATGCGTAGGTTGAAATGGACTCATACAGTTCCGGTGGATTGCAAAGGGATGTGCCAGCATAGACGGAGCCTGCGTTACAAGCGTGGGAGAGGTGCAGTGCTGTTGGTCTGCCAACGTCGGTTAAACGTATTACAGCAGACACAGGCATTGAAAAATACGTCCGTCGCTTTTGGGTCCAGGCTGTGTAAAAACGCTGATTATAGTAAAATATGCCTACCAAAATTATTGGGGAGGGCAGATGAAACGGTTCATTCAAAGTGCAGACCGCACTCAAGGCACATTATTTCCAGAACACCTGGAAG
>Ga0208789_1000529_pt1 | contig 34319 bp, 34 predicted proteins | sample Methanotroph_Enr_FD_187368 | JGI IMG/M metagenome (GOLD analysis project Ga0208789, IMG submission 187368) | Enriched soil microbial communities from Old Woman Creek wetland in Ohio, USA - Methanotroph_Enrichment_5 (SPAdes) (version 2) | ecosystem: Environmental > Terrestrial > Soil > Wetlands...
GCAATTGAGCCTGGCCGTGGATTTCGGGCCCATGTATATCGGCCTCAAGGACGGCGGCTCCTCCCAATCCGTGGGCGGCGTCGACTACGTGACGAATGTCGGGGTCTACCTGCATTTCTAAAGCCGGGCCCTTAGCCCCTGTCTTTCCCAATGAATACGTGCTAGAATATATGAAGCAGTAAGCAGCTCTTTGAGAACCCTTTTGCAGCTTTGACCGCTGAACACCGCGATCAGGGTGCGACAAATGGGGGTGAACTAGGTTCGACGTTAACTTGTTCTGTCAGATCAGCAGGTCATGGTTGACCAGGCCATGTAAAACAGGGTCAAAAAACATAAAAGCCAACTCCAACGAGATGGCCTGGGCGCACGCTTAAGTGTGCCTCGCTTATAGCCTACCCGCCTGAGCGGGCTATACTGCGTTAAATTCAGGCTGCTGCCTACGGGAGCGCACTTCGTCCCGCGTAGGCTTAAGACAATACGGAGCATGGCCGGGAATTGTTGCCTTGATCTAATCCCGGCCGAGACAAACTCAGGGCTAAGCCTGTAGCGGTTCTGACAAGCGGTTGGCGGACTCGAGTGCAACTCTCGACACCTCCACCATATTAACAGCCGGTCTTCGAAAGAGGGCCGGCTTTTAATTTATAAGTTACTCATTGAAAGACCTCGCGAATATCTATAGAATACGTTATATGACCGAAACATGGCGCTTCAAGGACGAATGGCTTCTGCGGGCCCTGACCGGGGTGAAAGGGGCGGATGAGGCCTTTCTTGCCAGGCAGCGGGCGGAAAAGAAACCCTATATTTCCCATGCCGTGGTCGACGCCGGCCTGCTGACGGACGAACAGCTTGGAAAAGCCGTCGAACTCACTTTCAAGATCAAGTACATGCCTCTGGCTCCTGAAAAGGCGGACAGGTTCGGCCTTACCCTGCTGCCGGAGAAAGCCTGCCGCAAGAACAACCTGGTCCCGGTGGGAGTTTCCGAAGAGGAAATACGCCTGGCCATGGCCGAACCGCTGAATCTTGACGCCCAGTCCGACGTCCAGGCCGTCACTGCCCGCCGGGTGATCCCTTTTTATTCCCTGCCCCGCGCGGTCGAGTCCTGCATGGAGCAGCTGTTCAGCTCCGACAAGATGATCTACGACATCCTCAACAAGGTGGAAGCCCCCGAGGAGATACAGCTGCTGGGAGGGGATATCGCGGACGAGGCCGACTCCAGCGTGACGGCGCCGGTGGTGCTGCTGGTGAACTCCATAATTTCGCAGGCGTACCGCAAGCGCTCCTCCGACATCCATATCGAGCACGAGGAGAAAGGCAGCCACGTGCGCATCCGCATCGACGGGATACTGAAAAATATCATGACCATCCCGCGCCATATCGCCACAGGCCCGCTGGTCTCGCGCATCAAGATCATGTCCGACCTGGACGTCTCCATCCACATGCGCCCGCAGGACGGCAGGACCAAGATCCGCATCGGCGGGGCCGAGGTCGGCCTGCGCGTTTCCACCCTGCCCACTTCCTACGGCGAAAAAGTGGTCATGCGCATCCTGGACCAGCGCGCGGCCGAAGTCCCTTTCGAAAAGCTCGGCTTCGCCCCCGAAGTCACCGCGGTGATAGAGACCTGCCTGGCGGCTTCGCAGGGCATCCTGCTGGTGACCGGCCCGACGGGTTCCGGCAAGACCACCACGCTTTATTCGATCCTCAACAAGACGCGCAGCGAGGGCACGAACATCGTCACCGCCGAAGACCCCATCGAGTACAAGCTCTCCGGCGTGAACCAGGTGCAGGTCAATGAAAAACAGGGGCTGAGCTTCGCCGCGGTGCTGCGGTCGGTGCTGCGCCAGGACCCTGATATCATCATGGTCGGCGAGATACGCGACCGCGAAACCGCGGACATCGCCTTCCAGGCCGCCATGACCGGCCACATGGTTTTTTCCACGCTCCATACCAACGATACGGTCTCCACCATTTCCCGGCTTACGGATATGGGCCTGGACCGCTTCAAGATCTCTCCCGGCCTGCTGGCCATAACCGCCCAGCGCCTGGTGCGCAAACTTTGCCCGCTCTGCCTGGAAAAAGTTCCCGAGAGCGAGATAGATAAGACCCTGCTCGACGCGATGGGCGGCTACGGCCTTGAAAAGGTCATTTACCGGGGCAAAGGCTGCAAGAACTGCGAAGGCAGCGGTTACGCCGGCCGCACGTCCATGGTGGAAGTGCTGCACATCACCCCGCATCTGAAGGACCTGATAAACGCGGGCGCCAGCGCGGCCGAGATCACCGCCGCGGCCCTGAAAGAGAAAGCTTTGCGCACGATGACGCAGGACGCGCTCTGGCACCTGTCCAAGGGCCAGACCGACCTGCCGGAGATCTCTCCCTATATCACGCTCGAAAAGCAGGCCGCCGCTTCCGAAAGCGCGCCGCTGCCCGCCGCCAAGCCGGCGGCTGTGCCCGAGGCCGCGGCGCCGGCGAAGGCCCCTTCTTCCGGCAAGCTGCGCGTTATGATCGCCGAGGACGACCCCGTAATGCGGATGCTGCTCAGGAAATTCCTGGAGGGCGCCGGGCTGGAAGTGACAGAGGCCGTGGATGGCGAGGAGGCGCTCACCGCCATAGCTTCCGGGAATCTCACGGACCTGCTGCTCACCGACATAAATATGCCGAAGCTGAGCGGCTACGACCTGGTGAAAGGCGTGCGCGAATCGCTCGGTATCCTGGACCTGCCGGTGATAATGCTGACCACCGAGAGTTCCGACAAGAGCCAGGAGCTGGCCTTCAAGCTGGGCGCCGACGATTATATAATGAAGCCTTTCAAAGCCCCGCTGGTCGTGGCCAGGATAAACGCGGCCCTGCGGCGGGCAGGCAAGCTGAAGTGAAAAGTCCCCGGAAGCGAAGCCGCCGGTCCGCCGGCGCGAACCCGGGCGCGGTTCCGCAGTCTTAACTTTATGACCGTAATGTTCAGAAATAAATTCATGCTCCCGGCCCTGGCCGCGGTCCTTTTCCTCGCCTGCGCCGCGCCGGTCCGGAAAGCCCCGGCGGCGCCGGCCGCCGCGCCGGTAAAAAAAGAGGCGCCCGTGAAGCTGTCCGACGAGGACGCGAAGAAAGTGGACCGCCTTTATTACAAAGCCGTAGGCGCTTACAGCAATAACGATATGGGCCTGGCCCTGAAATTCCTCGACGAGATCTCGGCCTTGTCTCCCTCCTACCCGCCGGCGCTGGAACTGCGGGAGAAGATCAGGCGGATCACCGGGAACCAGTAGCCCTCCAAAAACTTATGAAGACCGCAAGGCTCGGGGAGATAGCTGTCAATGTCTCCCTGAATTATTCCTCGCTGGCGGTCCTGGTCTTCCCTGACAGCTTTGCCGGGGCGACAGAAAGCTATCGATGAACGACGAAAGAACAGGACCAGTTCCTTTAAGCGGAAAACTATGGCTGGCGGCCGGGGCCGTCGTCGCGCTCGGGGCCATAGCCATGCCGGTGCTCAACCCCGACCTGTACTGGCATCTTTCCGCCGGGAAATATATCGTCCATAACCTGCGGCTGCCTTCGGCGGATTTCCTTTCCTGGACCGAGCGGGGCGCGCCCTGGACCGATTTCGAGTGGCTGTCCCAGCTCCTGTACTACGCCGTTTATTCGCTGGGCGGAAAAGCCGGCTTCTTCGCGCTTAAGCTCGCGGTGCTCGGGGCGACTTTCCCCGTCTTCTACGCCATCCTTTCCCTCAACGGCCTGAAGCGCGCCGCCTTCTTCGCCCTGCCGGTCTGGGGCCTGGCGCTGATGGCCAACTCCGACCTGCGGCCCGAGAATTTCAGCGTCCTTTTTTTCTCCGTGCTGCTCTGGCGGCTGGAGGCGGCGCGGCTCGCGGGAAGTTCCTCCGCCGGGCCGCGCTCCCGCTTTCTGGCCGCCGCTTTCTTCGCTCTCTGGGCGAACCTGCACGCCGGGTTCGCCTACGGGCTGCTGCTGCTCGGCTTTTACGCGGCGGGCGCCTGGGCGGACTGGAAGCTTTGGCCCGCGGGAAGGACCGCCCCCGGCCTGAACGGCGCGCTGCTGCTGCTCGCGGCCGCGGCCGGCACCCTGCTGAACCCCTGGGGCTTCAAGCTGTATTACATACTTCTTCAGCACGCCGCCCAGGCCGGCCCGATGGCGCGCTACCTTGCGGAATGGGCTCCTCCGTCGCTGGCTAATCCCTGGCATTGGCCTTTCATGGCTTTCCTGCTTATTTCTTTTTCACTGCTGCTGAAAAGATTCCTGAAAGACCGCTCCCTTCCGCTGGCGCAGCTGTTCACGCTGGGCTGGCTGGCCTTCGAGGCCTCGCGGCATACGCGGCACATCGTTTTTTTCTCGATGGCGGCGGCGGTTTATTCTTTTGACGCCGCCTCCCGGTTGTGGGGGCCGGACGCGCTGCGCCGGTGCGGCCGTTATCTTTTCGGCCTGGCGCTGGTCTATCTCTCCCTGCTGGTCTGGCCGCGCTACCTCGCTTTCAAAGTGAACCTGGGCGAAGAGGCCGCGGGCGCCGCTTCCTACCTTGAAGCCAACGCGCGCGAACTGGGAGGCCGGAAGCTCTACAATCCCTGGACCTGGGGCGGCTACCTGGGCTGGGCGCTGAACCCGGATTACCTGGTCTTCACCGACGGCAGGTATATCTTCCACAAGTACCTGGAGCCCGTAAGCGCGGCTATGGCGGACCAGGCCGCCTGGGAGAAATTCGCCGTGGAGCAGGGCTTCGAACTCGCGCTGTTCCGGCGGGACCGGCAGCTGCTCCCTTTTGAACAGGCCGGCCCGAAGGGGGAGAAGCTGAAAGTGATGAGGCCGGCCTACCTGGTGTTCATGCCCGAAGATAAATGGGCCCTGGTCTACTGGGACGCTTTCTCGCTGCTTTTCGCCCGCAGGGGAAAGCCGTTCCCGGCGGAATTCAGGATCGTGCGGCCGGATGATTTCGCCAGCGCGGAGCTGGCCCTTTGCACCGGCGTTATCAAGCGCGGGGCCGCCGGGGCCGAACTGAAGCTTTACCGGGCCGCCGCCTCCGGCGCCCCGTCGATAAAAGAGGCCGACCGCTTCGGCGCCTGGCTTGAAGGTTTTCCCGCCGCCTGCGGGCGCTGAGAAGCGGCGCGCCGGGCTATGGCGCCGTCTTTCTTCTCCTCGCCGACGAGAGCGTAGAGGAAGCCGTCCATCGCGTTGATGAAGACGGTATTGCCGGACACCGCCGGGGAGGACAGGGCAGGGGAACCCAGCGCGAAGCTGCCCAGCACCTTTCCATCCTTGCTTATGCAGTAGACCCCGCTCATCAGGTCGACGGCCCAGACGCACCGCGCTGAAACGGCGGGGCTCGAAGCCGCCGGCTTGCCGCCGGACCGGTACGGCAAAGCGTTCAGCTTGGAAGTTTTCGCGAAGCTCAGGTCCCACAGGATCTCGCCGTCCGCGGCCCGCACTTTCAGCAGGTGGCCGAACTCGCCTATAGCGTAGAGCGCTCCCTCGGTACTGTCCAGGGCCGGGGTAGCCGCCACGTACTGGAACCCCGGCAGGGACCATAAAACCTTGCCGGTGGCCAGGTCCAGCGCCTGCAGCTTCGAGTCTCCCGCCACATACAAAGTCTTCCCGTCCGTGACCGGCGAAGAGCCGTAGTTCTCCTGTATTTTGTTTATCATTTCCGCGGTGCCGCCTGCCAGGTCCAGGCTCCACATGCCGTAGCCCCACAAGGTCGCGAATACGGCATGTCCGTCGTACAGGGCGGGGCTTTGCAGCGTGGCGGCCCAGTCGTCGAGATCGGCCCCCAACGAATAAAGGATGGCTGTCCCGCCGCCGGCCTCGACGGCCGCCACATGTGACCTGGCCCCGCCTACGTGCCGGCCGGCGGCGTCAGCCGCGGTGGCACCGGGCGTGTGCAGACGGTTGAGCGGCGCGCCGGGGCGCTGCACCGCCAGGATCTTTCCGTCCAGGGGGTCCAGGAGCAAGAGCTCCGCGTTCACCGTCAGCACGGACAGCATCCCGTCCGTTACCGTGGGCGTATGGATGACGTCGGAAGGCAGTTCGGTCCGCCACAGGAGCGCGCCGGACACGGCGTCGAAAGCCGAGACGTAAGGTTTCGCTTCGGAAGACCAGGACCTGGCCGCGGTATAGACCCGGCCTTCGTAGTAGACCGGAGAATTGGAGAAAGGCATGCCGCCGGTATCCGCCGCCCAGGCGACCCTCAGGTCCGGCCCCGGCGAATCCCCGGTGGCGCCGGTCCGGCCGCTGTCGTGATGGAAGGTGTTCCAGGGCCCCCCGGGCTCCACCTTTGCGGCAGGCGAGGGCTTCCCGAGAGGGATCCGGAAAATCGTCCTGCCGGCCTTGTCAGTGAACACCACCTGGCCGCCGTCCGGAAGAGAGCCCGGCGGCAGGGAGGCTTCGAAAGCGTACCGGTTCACCCTGTTCAGCTTGATCCGGGTCCTGCCTCCTTGAATTTCCGCGGCTTCGGCGCGCTGCGTGGAATCCATGAACCGGGCTATCAGCCGCGAGGACCCGCCGCCGGCTGCGTCGTAGCTCGTAGCCGTAGCCATAGTTCTCGTCCAGGCGGGTACGTATTCCCAGCTCAGGACCCCGGCGGAGCTGACGTTCACCGCGCGGAAACCCGCCGGGCTGCAGTCCAGGCCGCCGAAGGCCAGGGGGGGAGTGACAATGGTTTTTACGCCTTCGTCCACGAACACCCTGTCGGCGTGCCAATGCCCCGCGAACACAGCCAGGATATCGTCCTTGTGAGAAACGGCTATCTCGCGCAGTTTTCCGCTCACGGGGCCGTCCCAGTCCCTGCCCAGGATGTTGTGGGAGAAGACCACCGTTTTTTTTCCGTTCCTGGCCGCGGCTTCTATATCTTCCTGGAACCAGCGCGCCTGCGCCTCGTCTTTGCCGAAGCAGTTCACTACCGAAAAATGCGCGGGCCCGGCGTCGAAAGAAAAATAGGTCTCTTTCGCCATGGCGGCCGCCGGCGCCCCGCTGTCCTCGAAGTCGTGATTCCCCGAAGCGGTGAAATAGGGCACGGTCAAAGTCGAGATGGCGGCAAGATAACTGGAAACTTCTCCCGCGTCCGAGCCGGTGATCACGTTGTCGCCTGTGCTGAACACGAAATCGGGGCGCGGGTCCAGCTTTTCGATAGCGGCCAGCACGCGGGCCGTGTCCGCGGCGCTTTCGGCGTCGTTTACATGCAGGTCGGTGACCTGGACGAAGTTTACTACCCCGCCGGGATAAGCCGCCGACACTTGCAGCGGCTGGGCTTCGGCATAGCCGGAGCACAGCACGGCGGTTACGACGGTAAGGAATAGTTTCTTCAAAGCGGCCCGGACGCAGAAAGCGTTCAGCCGGTTATGTTCCTGGTTTTTAATACGGTTTTTTATTTCGATCCCCTTTGCTGCCCGGCCGGATATGGACAGTCCCGCGATAAAATTCTGCTGCCCCGGCCCAGACCCGCATCAAACAAAATCCCGTTTTTGTTGTCAACTCCGCATTTCAGCGGGCCGTCACCGCTCTCAATATCGGACCTGAACAGGCAATTTTCATCCCCCTTATATTGTAAAATCCTATCTATATGATGAGGCCGAATGCTTTCGCGAAGGTTGCCGGCCCGGCCGCTATTTTGGGCGCGGTCGGCTGGTCGCTTTGGCTGTGGCCGGCCCATTTCCTCTGGGTTTTCCCCGCCAGCGGCGCGCTTTTCATCTGGTTCTCCTGGTCCGGCGAAAAAGAAATAAAGTATATCTTCCTCTTTCTCGTCACCGCGGCCGGCTTCATCCTGCCCAAACTGTCCAGCGGGGGGGATTCGGTCTACCTCATGGCCGGGGCCATGGCCGAAGTGCTCTGCCTCTGGCTGCTTTTTTTCGCCCTCTCGCATTTTGAAAGTTCGCGCCTGTCCGACCGCGAGCGCCTGGCCGCCGAGGAGGCCGCCGCGCAGGAGAAGGTAAAGAGCCTGGAGGACGAACTGGCCCGCTACCGCCTGCACTTGGACAGCACCCTGGCCCGGATCAGGGACAAGGGCGCCCTTTCCTCCGCCATCCAGGATATGGGTTCCGCCTCCACCCCCGACGAGGTAAAAGCCAGGCTCGAAGCCCTGCTCAACAACTATTTCCCCGGCGCGCTGGTCGAACTGCGCTCGGGCGCGCCCCGCGACTTCGCCGATAAATGGGTGGCCGAGCGCAAGATCCCGCTCCTGGTCCGCAATTCCGAGACCGACAGCCGTTTCGCCAAGGGGTTCTTCGGCCCCTCGGAGCGGTCCTTCATGGCCCTGCCGCTCCACCTGTTCGGCCGCCTCGTCGGTTTCGTGCGGGCTTCGGCCCCGGAGCCGGACCGCTTCAGGGCCGAGGACCTGCGCGGCGCGGAACTCGCCTGCACGCTGGCGGGCGTGAGCATGGAGAATATCCACCTGTTCGAAAAAGTGAACGAGCTGGCGATAAAGGACGGCCTCACCGGCCTCTACACGCACCGCGCTTTCCAGTCCCGCCTGGAGGAAGAGATCCTGCGCTCCGCCCGCACCAAGGTGCCCTTCTCCATCGTGATGGCGGACATCGACCATTTTAAATCGTATAACGACACGTTCGGCCACCAGGCGGGCGACGCCGTGCTGAAGGCCGTGTCGGAAACCATTTCCGCCGGGGTCAGGGAAGTGGATTTCGCGGCCCGCTACGGCGGCGAGGAATTCGCCCTGGTGATAACGGGCGCGAACAAGGAGCAGGCCGCCGCCGCCGCCGAGAACATCCGCCGCTCTCTCGAGAAGCTCTCTTTTAATTTCGCGGGCAAGCGCTCCGGGGTTACGGTCAGTTTCGGCGTGGCCGAATTCCCCGCCGAGGCCTCCGCCGCCGGCCAGCTGGTGCGCGCCGCCGACGAGCGCCTCTACCGGGCCAAAGAGGCCGGCCGCAACAGGGTGGTGTCCGTATGAGGCCCGAGCTCTGGACCGCCGCCGCGGCCGCTTCGCCGCTGCTCTCGTATTTCTTCGGGCGCTCCAACCGCTGGGCCGGCCTGGCCGCCGGCGCGGCGCTTTTCGCCCTCTCGTCTTTCATGCTGGCCGGCGAGATCTCCGCCGGGGCGCCTTACGCCGCGCTCGCCCTCTGGACCGCGGCGGCGCTGGCGCATTCCGTGCTGCTCAACGGCCGCGCGGGAGCCGTCCCGGACCGTTCCGCTCTCGAGAAAACCCTGGGCCGCGCCGCGCAGCTGGAGGCCGAGCTTTCCCTTATCAAGACGGAGACCACCCTGAACGCCGCCGGCGAAAAAAAATCCCTGGCGGTATACTCGGCCGTCAGGCTGCTTTCGGACACGGTGGAGCCGCTCTCGGCGGCCAAGCAGCTGGGGAAATACCTTTCCGACTACTTCGAGACCGAAGAGGCCGCGCTTTACATCGCTGGCAACGCCGGGGGGATGGAACTTTTCGCGCAGGGCGCCAGGGGCTCCTCCCTTCCGGGCTACGCCGCGCTGCTCGCCCAGGCGGGGGGGTTCCCGGCGGAAGCGCTGGCCGTCTCCGGGATAGCGCTGGCCCCGGTCACCGCGGGCGGCGCCGTGCTGGGGCTGATAGCGCTGCGCGGCGGCGCCCGGAGCGCCGAGGCGGCCGGCAGGTTCGCCGGGGAGATCTCTTTCGCGCTCAAGCGCGTGATCCTGTTCCGCCAGGTGGAATGGCTGTCCCTTACCGACGGGCTTACCGGGCTGTGGCGCCGCAACGCCCTGGACGAGAAGGTCCGCGAGGAGCTGCGCCGCGCCGCGGCCTTCAAGACCACCATGGGCTTCATGATAGCCGACATCGACCATTTCAAGCATCTTAACGACAACTACGGCCACCAGTTCGGCGACGCCGTCCTCAGGCGCGTGGCGGAGCTGCTGAAAGCCGGGGTCTACGAGACCGACTTCGTCGGGCGCTACGGCGGAGAGGAGTTCGGCATCGTGCTGCCCAGGGCCGATTCGGCCGGCGTGCTGCGCAAGGCCGAGACCATCAGGGCGCGCATCGAGGCCGAGGTCTTCTCGCAGGGGCTTGAAAAAGTACGGCTCACGGTATCCATCGGCATAGCCCATTTCCCGCGCGACGGGCGGGCCCCCGAGGAACTGATCGGCAGGGCCGACGCCGCGCTTTACGCCGCCAAAGAAGGCGGCCGCAACAGGGTGGTGGACGCGGGCGATCTGTAGCTATTTGCTATAGTTTGTTTACATCTTAAGCGGTTCATTTACGGTCGGTTGGAGGACTAATGGAAGAACAGAATAACAGCGGCGCGGTAACTCCCGAAGCTCAGCCGAAGCCGGCGGCGCAGCCGGCCGCGGCGGCCCCCCGCGGCGCGGCCCTGTGGCTGAAGATAATAGCGGGGCTTTACGCCCTCTCGCTCATAGCGGCTTTCGTCGTGATCAATAAAGCCGACGCGGCCCGCAAGAACAAGACGAGCGACATGGACATTTCCAAGCTGGCCACCCTCGGCCAGAAGAAGGACGCGGTGGCGGTGATACCGCTCTACGGCGTCATCTCCCAGGGCAGCTCTTCCCGTTCCTGGGAACGCGGCAGCCAGCAGATCGCCAAGCGCATAAAGACCCTCGCCGCCAAGAAAGAAGTGAAGGCGATAGTCCTGGACATAAATTCTCCCGGCGGCACGGTAGGCGCGGTGCAGGAGATCTATTCGGCCATCATCAAGGCCAAGGCCGAGACCAAGAAGCCCTTTATCGCCCGTTTCGGCGAGGTTTCCGCCAGCGGCGGCTACTACGTGGCCGCGGCCTGCGACCAGATCCTGGCCCAGCCCGGCACCATCACCGGCTCCATCGGCGTGATCTTCAGCGTCAGCAACTACGAGGGGCTGATGAAGAAGGTCGGCTTCAAGAGCGACGCGATAAAATCCGGCAAGTTCAAGGATATAGGCTCGCCCATGCGCGAGATGACCCCCGACGAACGCAAGCTGCTGCAGGCCATGATAGACGATTCCTACGACCAGTTCGTCACGGCCGTTTCCGACGGGCGCAAAATGCCGGTCGACCAGGTCAAGCTGCTGGCCGACGGCCGCATCTACACCGGCCGGCAGGCCATCAGCGTAAAGCTGGTGGACAAACTCGGCGACCTGCAGGACGCTATCGACATCGCCGGCGAGATGGGCGGCCTTGGCAGGAACCCGCGCGTGCTCACCGATTCGGACCCGTTCGAGAACCTCTTTTCCCTGATGGACAGCAAACTGTCCTTCCTGGGGACGAAGTCCGTGACGGACGCCCTCGATATCACCCCCAGCATGGAATACCGCTGGTACGGGAAATAACAGCCCGCGGGCAGGAAAGGCGGTAGAGTTCCGGAGGAGAAATGAATATTTTCGCCGTATTACAGACCATAATAGACCGGCCCGAGACGCTGGCCGCCGAGCCGCGGCCGGCCGGGCTCGGGCGCACCGGCATGCTGGGCTTCCTGGCGGGCACGCTGGGACTCTTCGTGTTCCTGCGCATGTTCTCGGGCGTGCCGCCGGGGATCATGTCTTTTTCAGTATTGTTCCTCCTGGTGCTGGCCGTTAATTATTTCCTCGCCTCGTCCATGCACCTGTTCATGGACTTCACCGGGGCGAAGGGCAGCGCCGCCAGGCTGTTCCTGGCTTTCGGCTGCTCCGATTACCTGCTGGCGCTGCTGGTGCCGCTGGCTTTCTTCGCCAAGCTGGGAGCGCTCAACGCCTTCCTCTGGTTCTGCCTCTGCTTCCTGGCCGTGCTCTATGCCCGGGTGCGGCTGGTGCTCAGGCTTTACCCGGTCTCCGTCAACAAGGCGCTGCTGTCCGTCTGGCTGCCTTACGCCGGGCTGGGCGCTTTGTCCTTCGTGGCCTTCGTTTATTCCATCGCCTGGCTGGTCTGGCTGGTCATATAGGCGAAAAGTTCTATGTCCAAAATCCCCCAGGTCAAAGAATTCGGCGGGTTCCCCGTGGTGACCGCCGAAAAAATGAAGTACCTGGACAATAAAGCCTCTCTCGAGCACGGGATACCTCCCGGCGTCCTTATGGAGAACGCCGGCCGCGCCGTAGCGCAGGCCGCGCTCGAGTTCGCCGCCGCCGAACTGGGCAAGCGGCCTGAGGAACTTAAAGCCGTGATCTGCTGCGGCAAGGGCAATAACGGCGGGGACGGCCTGGCGGCCGCCCGCCATCTGAAGCAGGCCGGCGCCGAAGTGAAAGTTTTCATACTCCCTCCCAAAGAGACCGGCTACGGCGAGCTGGTCGTGAAGAACCTCGAGGCCGCCAAGGCCGCCGGGGTGCCCGTGACGATGACCGAAAAGGACGGCCTGGACGCGCTGTCGGTTGAATTCTCGGCCGCCGACCTGCTGCTGGACGCGCTGCTGGGCATAAGCTCGGTGGGCAAGCCTACCGGCCCCGTTCACAGGGTGATACAGCTGATGAACAAGAGCGGCCGCCCCATCATCGCCGTGGACCTGCCGTCGGGCCTCAGCCCGGATACCGGCCACCACAGCGGCGTGTATATCATGGCGAAACTGACCCTGACCCTCGGCTTCGCGAAGACGGGCCTGATGGCCGCCCACGCCCAGAAAAATACCGGCGTCATAAAGGTGCTGCCCATCGGCTACCCCCAGGCGCTCATAGACGAGGCCGCCCGGTGAACATAGTTATCGCCGACGACGACCAGAACCTGCAGGCCATGCTGGTCCCTTACCTGGAACACGCGGGGCATACGGTCGCGCTGGCCGCCAACGGGGCGGAACTCCTGAAAATAATAGCCGGGAGCCGCGCCGACCTCATAATTTCGGACATCAATATGCCCGGCTTCGACGGCATCGAACTTTACAGGAAGACCCGCGCCATGCCTGAATACGCCGCCTCGCCCTTTATCCTCTGGAGCGGCCTGGAGATAGAGAAGGGCCGCGCCCTGGCCGCCGCCGACGCCAAGCTCCGCTTCCTTAAAAAACCTTTCAGCCTGGCCGCGCTGCATAAGGCCATGGACGAAGTGACCGACCTGCCCCTCTTCGGGGATTACGACTCTCCCGGCGGCAAGCCGGGTCTTAAGATCTAGCGGCGTAAGCTACGGCACCAGGAGACTTATGAAACCCTTCAACGACAGCGTCATCTACTTCGCGGTAGTGGACAGGTTTTTCAACGGCAACGAGGGCAACGACAAAGGGTTCAACTCGGAATCGTTCGACAGCTCGCATACCGACTGGTTCAAGTACTGGGGCGGGGACCTCAGCGGCGTTATCCAGAAGCTCGGCTATCTGGACGAGCTGGGCTGCTCCGCCGTGTGGCTGACGCCCCTGTTCGACCAGGCGGACGGGCTGGTCGACGTAGAGGGCCGGGGCATGGCCTCCTACCACGGCTACTGGGCCAAGGATTTCAAGCGGCTCGACGAGCACCTGGCCGGCTCGCCGGAGGACGTGCGCGTCTTCGCCTCGAACGACACCGTGGTGGACCGGCTGGTGAAGTCCATGCATGACAAGGATATGCGCCTGGTGCTCGACATCGTCTGCAACCATTCGAGCCCGGCCCGGCGGGTCGACACCGGCGGCCGGCCCGTAAAGGGCGAGCTGTATGACGACGGGAAGCTGCTCACCTCCTATAATGACGATAAGCTCGGCTGGTACCACCGCAACGGCGGCGTCAGCGACTGGAACAATAAGGGCCAGGTGGAGAACAGCGAGCTCGCCGGGCTGGCGGATTTCAACGAATCCAATATAGGCTACCGCACCTACATCAAAGACGCGATGCGGATGTGGCTTAACAAGGGGATCGACGCCTTCCGCGTGGATACGGTGAAGCATATGCCGCTCTGGTTCTGGCAGGAGTTCGTGTCCGACATGGCTTTCCACAGGCCGGGGATCTTTATTTTCGGGGAATGGTTCCAGGGCGGCTGCTACGACGACCTGTCGGTCCGTTTCGCCAACAAGAGCGGGATGGGCATGCTGGATTTCGCCCTGCAGCGCGGGCTGGAGGACTGCCTCGCCCGGGGCGCGGACCAGGGGTTCGAGCTCATCAACAATGTTTTCGCCAAGGATTCGCTTTTCGACGATTCCCGCCACCTGGTGACTTTCCTGGACAACCACGATATGCCGCGCTTCATGTCCGTCGGCGCGTCCCCCGCGCGGGTGGATATGGGGCTGGCGCTGATACTTACCTGCCGCGGGACGCCCTGCATTTACTACGGCACCGAGCAGTACCTGCATGACGACACCAACGGCGGCGCCGACCCTTACAACAGGCCGATGATGGAGAACTGGGATACTTCCACCCCGGCCTTCCGGCTGGTGAAAAAACTGGCCGCCGTCCGCAAGGAGAACCAGGCGGTGCAGAGCGGCAGCCTCAGGAAAAAATTCCTCTCCTCCGACGTCTACGCCTATACCCGCGTTTACCGGGGGAGCTGCTGCCTGGCCGTCTTCAACCGCGGCGAAGAGACTTCGATAGACCTTGAGAACATAGAGCTGCCGGACGGGACCTACAAAGACGTCCTGTCGGACCGGGCCGTAACCGTGAAGGGCTCCCGCATAGCCGGGCTTAAACTCGGGCGGGACACCTCTTTCGTGGTTTCTTATTGCGCCCCGCGGCGTGAAAAGAACGGGCTGGCGATCTCTTTCCTGCTCAACGGCTATAATACGGCCTACGGCGAGCGCGTGAAAGTGACGGGGAACTGCCCGGAGCTGGGGAACTGGGACCTCGCGAAAGCCTTCCCGCTGGAATATATAAACGAAAATATGTGGCTGGGCCAGCTGCCGCTGAAAGAAAGCGCCGGCAAGGCCATAGCCTATAAGTTCATCGTGGAAAGGGACAATGAAGGCGTTCTCTACGAGAACCGCCCCGCCCATTTCCGGTTCCTGCCGAAAGAAGGCCTGGTGGAACAGCAGCATATGTGGAGCTGAGCCGGCGCCGCAAGCAAAAAGACCCGCGCAGGCGGGTCTTTTTATTTTACGGGTGCCAAGCCCTAAGCTTTCAGGACCTCGGCAAGTTTGGCGGAGAGCTCGGCGAGGTGCTCGCGCAGGCGGGGCTGTTTTTTCAGCATCAGCGGCAGCAGGGTCCTGCGCACCCAGTTGCGCCTGTAGTATTCGTCGTCGTTGGTGTGGTCCTTCCTGGAAGGCAGGCCGTTGGCCTTCAGATAGGCCTCGATCTCGCGCCTGGAAACGGCCAGCATGGGCCTTATCAGGTCCACCCGGACTTTGCCCTTGCGGCAAAGCTCGCGCCTTTCGGGGATGCCCAGCAGGCCTTTCGGCTCGGTCCCGCGCAGCAGGTTCAGAAGGATGGTTTCGGCGTGGTCGTCCGAGTGGTGCGCCGTCGCCACCAGGGCGCACTTTTTCTTTAAAGCGGTTCCGGAAAGGAGCCGGTACCGGGCGTTGCGGGCGGCGTGCTCTACGCTGGTCCCCGCCTTTTTCGCCAGCGCCTTAACGTCGGCGGAAAGGACGGAAGTCTCTATCCCGTACTCCGCGCCCAGCTTTTTCACGAAGGCGGCGTCCGCGTCGGCCAGTTCGCCCCGCAATTTATGGTTGATATGGCAGATATGGAGTTTAAGGCGGTGCGAGCGCGCCTGGCCCGCGAAAAAATCCAGCATGACGACCGAATCCGGCCCGCCGGAAACGGCCAGCAGTATCGCGTCCCCGTCGGCGAACAGCTTCCGGGCCCTGGCGCGCGACAAAACGCGGTTCCAGAGGCTCAGGGTGACCGCCTTCTTATTGTCCATTAGGGAATTATACCAAACGGCCCGCCGGGGGACTTCAGGAAGCCGGCTTCCCGGCCCGGCGGAGCAGGGCTTCGACGCGGACCCTCAGTTCCAGCGGCGAGAAGGGCTTCGCCAGGTAGTCGTCCGCCCCCAGTTCCAGGCCTTCCACCCGCTCGGAGGCGTAATCCTTGCCGCTCAGGATGAGCACGGGCAGCTGCTTGAGCGAGGGGGATTCCTTTAATTTCCGGAAGAGCTGCACTCCGTCCCCGTCGGGAAGGAGGCGGTCCAGGATCATGAGATCGAAGGTCTTTTCGCTGAGCAGCTTCTCGGTTTCCTTGATGGACCCCGTGGTCGAGAACTTGTCATGGGGGCCGTCCAGTATCTTCGCCACCATGTCTGCCACTATCGGCTCATCCTCTACGATAAGTATTCGTCTGCCTGTCTGTTTCATATTACCCCCCTGATCTAACGGTACTAATATCATAATTCCTCTTCGGCTTCAACCCTTTTACACTTTTCCGTTTTGCTATCATATCCACAATGGACGAAAAAATTCTTATAGTCGAAGACGAGAAGGATATAGCCAGGCTGCTGGAGTATAACCTGAAAAAAGAGGGTTTCCGCACGGTGGTCTCACCCGAAGGTTCCGCCGCGCCCCTGCTGGCCGCCAAAGAGCGTCCCCGCCTGATAATCCTGGACCTGATGCTGCCCGGGCTGGACGGCCTGGAGGTCTGCCGGCGCATCCGGGCGGACTCGAAGACCGCCGCCATCCCCATCATAATGCTCACCGCCAAGGGGGAGGAAGCCGACAAGGTCGTGGGGCTCGAGATGGGCGCCGACGATTATATGACCAAGCCGTTCAGCGTAAAGGAACTTATCTCCCGCATCAAGGCCGTACTCCGCCGTTCGTCCATCCTCGGGGAGGTTCTCCAGGTCTACCGCGCCGGCGAACTGGAACTGGACTGTTCGCGCGTGCTGGCCCTGCTGAAAGGGAAGCCGCTGGACCTGACCGCGCGCGAGTTCGAGCTGCTGAAGGCCCTTATGAGCGCCGGGGGAAAAATGCTTTCCCGCGAAGCCCTGCTGGAAAAAGCCTGGGGGCTGGACGCTTCCATCGAAGTGGAGACCCGCACGGTGGACGTTCATGTCGGCACGCTGCGCAAAAAGCTGGGGGCCGAGGGCCGCCGGATAGTTACGGTCAAGAACTACGGCTACCGTTTCGAGTCGGAAGGTAAATGAATTTTTTCTCGACGCTTAAATTCCGGGTCCTGGTCTCCTACGTGCTGGTCGTGCTGTTCTCGCTCGCGGTAACCGCTTTCTTCCTGGACCGCTCACTCGAAAAACAGGTCCTCGGCGAGCTGCGCAGCTCCATGGGCACCCAGGCCAGGCTGATAGCGGCGCAGTTGGACGCTGCAAAACTCATAAAAGAGGACGCCGCCGGCACGGACGCCCTGGTGAAAAAGCTGGCTTTTTCGACCAGCTCCAGGATAACGATAATTTCCGCTTCGGGAAAGGTCCTCGGCGATTCCCAGCTGCCCTACCCGGAGATGCTGCGGCTGGAGAACCACCTCGGCCGGCCCGAAGTGATCGAGGCCTCCGCCTACGATGCGGCCAGCGTTACCAGGATGTCGGGCACGCTAAAAGAGAACACGCTCTACCTGGCCGTCCCGGTAAAGGCCGGCGGGCGGCAGGCGGGTTTCGTGCGGCTGGCCATGCCTTACCACGGGGTGCAGCTTATGCTTTCGGAGCTGCGGCATAATATCGAACTGAGCTTCGCGCTTTCCGCCGTTTTCGCCCTGGCGGTGGGCTGGTTCGTGGTGCTGCTGGTCGGCAGGCAGTTCGGCGAGATCATAACCGGCTCGAAGCGCTTCGCCGACGGCGATTTCGGCTACCGCATCCCGGTCGGTTCCTCCGGCGAGCTGAGAAAACTTTCCGAGACCCTGAATTCCATGGCCGGCCAGATCGGAGTTAAAATGCGCGAGGCGGAATTGCGCCGGCTGGAACTGGAAGCGGCTTTCCGCGACATGGCCGAGGCGATAGTCGTCACCGACGGCGCCGGGGTGATAACGCGCATGAACCCGCGGGCGCGGCAGCTGATGGGCGCGCACGGCTTCGAGGCCGAGGGGATGCGCCTGTCCGGCATGCCCTCCGGGCCGGAATTATCTTCGGCGGCCATCAAGGCGCTTTCCAGCGGGCGCTCGGCTTCTTTCGAGATCGAGCCCGCCTCTTCGCCCGGCACGGTGCTGGCCGTCAGCGCTTCCCCCATAGTGGAGAACGGCGCTATCGGCGGCTGCGTCCTGGTGGCCAGGGATATCACCGGCCCCCGCAAACTGGAAGCGATGCGCCGGGACTTCGTCGCCAATGTCTCGCATGAGCTTAAAACGCCGCTGACCGCCATCAGGGGCTGCGCCGAAACCCTGCTGAACGGGGCGCTGGAAGACAAAGAGCACGGCCCGGGCTTCGCGCGCAGCATCTGCGAACAGGCCGTCCGGCTGGACAGCCTGGTCGACGACCTGCTGAAGATCTCGTACGCGGAATCCGGCCGCTCCCAGCTGGAGAAGACCCAGGTAGGGCTTAAAGCCCTGGCCGACGAGACCGCGGCGGGGCTTACCGCCGTACTCGCCAAAAAGAAAGTCTCGCTTTCGAACATCGTCCCCGACGGGCTGCTGGTGAGCGCCGACAAGGACAAGCTTTCCCAGGTTCTGATCAACCTGCTGGACAACGCCGCGAAGTACAACCGCGAGGGCGGCGAGATCAAGATCTCGGCGGTGCCTGAGGCCGGCGGGGTCAAAGTCCTGGTGGAGGATACGGGCCCCGGCATCCCCGCGGCCCATCTGCCCAGGATCTTCGAACGCTTCTACCGGGTGGACAAAGCCCGCTCCCGCGAGCTGGGCGGCACCGGCCTGGGGCTTTCCATCGCCAAGCACCTGGTGGAAATGCACGGCGGGGCCATCGGCGTGGAAAGCGCCGAGGGCCGCGGTTCGACGTTCTGGTTCATCCTGCCGAACAATTAACAGCAACAAAGCCGCAAGACGCACGGAAGCGGGAGAGAATATCTCCTGCCTTCCGCTGCTGCCGCTTTGTCCCCAGGCGGAGATGCCTTGCGGGCTGATCAGAGCGGTTGCATTGGCGGAAAGTTTGGAGTAGAATGTTCCGCAGCGGGGGATGTCGGGGAATTACATACAGGATCTTGACCACGGGAAGCGCAGCAAGGGCTGAAAAGCCGGTGTTAAAGCAGCCAGAACCAGGCGCAAGGCGCCAGGCGGCTGCTGCCGCGCTATTCCCGCCGGGCGGATATTCATTTGAAGTTCTAGAAGGAGAAAAACTTTTCTCCACTCGGGTCGAATAAGCGCAAAGGAGAAGGTCTATGTCTTTCAATTTCCTGAACAAAGAAGAGAAGTTCTTTGAATTCTTCTGCCTGCAGGCCGAGAACCTGGTGAAGGCCTCGGGTTATTTTAAGTCCATACTTAAGAACGGCGTTATGGACGAAGCCTCCGCCAAGAGGGTTCACGACCTGGAGAACGAGGGCGACACGCTGATGCACGAGATCGCGGACATGCTCGACCGGACCTTCAGCACGCCCTTGGACCGGGAAGATATCTTCGCGCTGGCCGACCAGATGGACGACGTGATGGACCTGCTCAACGCGATGGCGAACCGCATGAGCCTCTACAAGCTGGACCCGGGCGACGAGTATTTCTCACAGTTCATGGGCCTCATAGACCAGTCCGCCGCGGCCCTCGCTGTCGCGGTAAAGCACCTGCACGACTCGGAGCAGGCCCTCCGGGTGCTGGACCACTGCATAGAGGTTAACCGGCTGGAGAAAGCGGGCGACCAGGTGCGGGCAAAGGCGATCAGCCACCTTTTCGAGACCGAGAAGGATCCCATCACGGTGATAAAGTGGAAGGAGATCTACGACGTGGCCGAAGGCACGCTGGATACCTGCGAGCATGTGGCCAAGGTCATCGAGTCCATTCTTGTGAAGCACGGCTGATATGCTGATAGCGATAATCTTCCTTATCGGGCTGGCGCTGTTCTTCGACTTCCTGAACGGCTTCCACGACGCCGCCAATTCGATCGCCACCATCGTGGCCACCCGCGTGCTCTCCCCAAGGTACGCGGTGATGTGGGCGGCCTTCTTCAACTTCATCGCCTTCGCGGTCTTTGGCCTGCACGTGGCCGGCACGATAGGCAAAGGCATAGTGGATATAGGCCAGGTGGACAGCTATATCATCTTCGGCGCCCTGATGGGAGCCTGCTCCTGGAACCTCATCACCTGGTATTCCGGCATCCCGTCCAGCTCTTCACACGCGCTGATAGGCGGTTTGATCGGCGCGGCGCTGGTGAAGGCGGGGCCCGGCGTGCTGGTGATGTCGGGCATAATGAAAACCGTGGCCTTTATTGTGATCTCTCCCTTGCTGGGGCTGGCGCTTGGGCTGGGGCTGGGCATGATAATTTACCGCCTCTTCGCGCGCTCCACGCCGACCAAGGTGGACAAATTATTCCGCAAGGGGCAGCTCGTCAGCGCCGCCGCCTACAGCCTGGGCCACGGCGGCAACGACGCGCAGAAGACCATGGGGATAATAGCCGGGCTGCTTTTCAGCGCCGGCTACCTGGGCACTGAATTCCATATCCCGCTCTGGGTAGTGCTCTCCTGTCACGCAGCCATAGCCCTCGGCACGATGTCGGGCGGCTGGCGCATAGTCAAGACCATGGGAAGCAAGATATCAAAACTGCGCCCGATAGACGGTTTCTGCGCGGAGTTCGGCGCCTCCATGGTGCTGTTCGGGGCCTCGGCCCTCGGCGTGCCGGTCAGCACCACGCACACCATCACCGGCGCCATAGTCGGCGTAGGGACGCTCAAGAATATACGGGCGGTAAAATGGGGGATAGCCGGTCAGATAGTCTGGGCCTGGGTGCTCACCATTCCCGCCGCGGCCCTTATCTCGGCCGTCTGTTATGAATTGGCCGTACTGGCTTTCTGAGCCTTCGCCCCGGGAGCATGATGCCTGCCGGGCTTTTACGCGGATTTTACACGCCCTTCACTCCTCCTTTATCCGCTTTTTTTAAACTATCAGTGAAAGTTAAGGAAAGGAGGTTATCGTGACGAAAAAATTACTTGCGGCGGCGGCGGCGGTTTTCCTCGCCTCCGCGGCGTCGGCCGGCGAGCTGGACCTGCTTCTCGAAAAACTGGTGGAAAAAAACGTGGTGACCGGCGGCGAGGCCCAGGAAATACGTGTGGGCACGCAGGAGCAGGTCAAGAGCGAAATTTCCCGCGGCACGAACGTGACCCTGCCGCTCTGGCTGCAGGTGATGAAATTTAAAGCCGATTTCCGCCTGCGCTACCAGTATAACGATAACCAGAACAATACCTATAAGCAGCACCGCGGGCGCTACCGCCTGCGTTTCGGCGCTGATACCATGGTCAGCGAGCAATTTTATATCGGCTTCGGCCTGGCCAGCGGCTCCAGCGCCGATTCCCGCTCCACGAACCAGACCCTGACCAGGAACTTCGAGAAAAAGAATATTTTCGTGGATTACGCCTATGCCGAGTACACCGTGAACGATTACCTCGCCCTGGCCGGCGGCCGCGTGAAGATGCCCATCTGGAGCCCCACCGACATGCTCTGGGACACGGATATCAACCCGGAAGGCTTTTCGGCGCGGTTCGGTTATAAGCCCGACTCGCTGAACGAGTATTTTATGACAGGCGGTTTCTTCGTTCTCAACGAGGACGCCGCGAACCCGCAGGACCCTTACCTGGCCTTCGTCCAGCCCGGCTTCAACTGGATGACCGAAGATACGGCCTTCGATCTGAAGGCGGCGGCGGCCTGCTACGCCTTCGGCCATGTGCGCGGGGGCACCGAACTTTCCAACCGCCCTTCCGCCGCGGACGGCTACCAGAAAGCCAATACCCTGGACGGCACTAAATATAAGTACAACTACGACGCTGTTAACCCCGGGCTGGAATTCAATTACACGCTGCTAAATCCGCTGGTCCTGCCCCTGGTCAATATCTCATATGCCGGCGTGTTCGGGGAATATATAAAGAACACCTCCGGAGCGGCGGACGGCGAGGGCTGGATAGCCGGCGCCCGCCTGGGCCAGCGCAAGGTGGAGGAAGCCGGGCAGGTGCAGCTGCGCTGGACCCTGCGCCGCCTGGGCGCCAACGCCTGGCTGGATACATATCCCGACTCCGATTTTTACGGCGGCTCTACCGGGGTAAAGGGGCAGGAGTGGCTGCTCGCTTACGGCCTGGCGCGCAATGTGGTGATGGAAGCGGATTACTATGACACCAAGTCGCTGCTCACCGGTAAAAAAGAAAAACTGCTGCAGGTTGACGTTAACTTTAAATTCTGAGTAAGATGGAGGAAAATTATGAATAAAAATATCAAGATCGCGGTTCTTACGGCGGCGTTCCTTCTCCCAGGCGGCTACGCCCTGGCCGGTAAAGTGGTTATAGAAGGCTCTACCACGGTGCTCCCGATAACCCAGAAAGCGGCGGAAGCCTACATGCAGGCCCACCCGTCCGCCGACCTGGCGGTGCGCGGAGGCGGTTCGGGCGTGGGCCTGGCCTCGCTTATAGACGGGACCTGCGACATCGCCGACGCTTCGCGTTCGGTGAAGAGCGCCGAGCTCGACCGCGCCGGCAGGAAGAAGCGCGAGCTTAAGGCCCACATGATAGCGATGGACGGCATCGCCGTGGTGGTCCCGCCCTCCAACAACGTAAAAGGTCTTTCAAAAGCGCAGCTGCGCGATATCTATACCGGCAAGATCTCCAACTGGTCCAAGGTGGGCGGGCCTGATCTGAAGATAGTGGTGGTTTCGCGCGACAGCGCCAGCGGCACTTTCGAGGCCTTCGGCGAGCTGGCCCTTGAGCGCAGGCGCGTCCGCCCGGACGCCATAGTGCAGGCCTCCAACCAGGGCGTGGCCTCGGTAGTGGCGCGCGCTCCCGGGGCGGTGGGCTATGTAGGCCTCGGGTACGTCTCTTCGTCCCTCAAAGCCCTCGAGATAGACGGCATCGCGCCCAGCCGGGCGACCGTCATAAGCAACAAGTATCCCATCTCCAGGCCGCTGTTCATGTACACCAACGGCGTTCCCCAGGGGGATGTGAAAGGGTTCATCGACTTCCTGAAAAGCCCTGAGGGGCAGAAACTGGTGGAGGAAGCCGGCTTCGTCGGGCTTAAATAAAGAGGCGGGCTACCGATGAAAAGAACAAAGGAAAAGATCATCAAGTGGGCCCTGACGGCGATGGCCTTCGCTTCGCTGGTCTTCCTGGTGGGCATTATCATCGTGCTCTTCAGGGAAGCGCTCCCTCTTTTCAAAACGGTCGGCGTTAAGGCCTTCGTCTTCGGGCGCAGCTGGTATCCCACCTCCGAGCCTGCCGAATTCGGGGCCCTGCCGCTGCTGGCGGGCTCGCTTTGGGTTACGCTGGGGGCGCTGCTGGTCTGCGTGCCGCTGGGCGTGGGCAGCGCCCTGTACCTCAACGAGCTCGCGGGCGAGCGCCAGCGCGCTTTCCTCAAGCCCGCCATAGAAATCCTGGCCGGCATCCCTTCCATCGTCTACGGCTTCTTCGGCATGGTGGTGCTCTCGCCTTTCCTGCAGGACCTCTTCGGGCTGCCGATCGGGCTCTGCGCTTTCACCGCCAGCCTGATGCTGGGGGTCATGGCCACGCCCACCGTCGCGAGCGTGGCCGAAGACGCGCTCAACTTCGTGCCCAGGTCTTTCCGGGAGGCCTCTTTCGCCGTCGGGGCCAACCGCTGGCAGACCCTGACGAAAGTGGTGATCCCCGCCGCGGGCTCCGGCATCTCCACGGCGGTGATCCTCGGGATGAGCCGCGCCATCGGCGAGACCATGACCGTGCTGATGGTGGCGGGCGGCGCGGCCGTCATCCCGTCCTCCGCTTTCGACCCGGTCAGGCCGATGACGGCGGCCATAGCGGCCGAGATGGGCGAGGCCCCCGTGGGCAGCGAACATTTCTACGCGCTTTTCGCCCTGGCGCTCTTGCTCTTCCTGATAACTTTTATTTTCAACATCGCCGCCGAGCTGGTCAGCCGCCGGTTCCGGCTCAAACTGGGGCAGGCAAGATGAAAAAGAAAGAACTCGTCCAGGCCGCGGGTTTCGGGGCGCTGGCGCTCTGCATGTGGCTCACCGTTCTTTCCCTGGGCTCGATGCTGGCCTTTATCTTCTGGAAAGGCGCCGGCATTATCAGCTGGGAATTCCTGACCGCCGTTCCGCGCGATTCTATGACGGCGGGCGGTATCGGCCCGGTGATACTGGGGACCTTTTACCTGACGCTGGGAGCCGTCCTGTTCGCGCTGCCGCCGGGGCTGGCCTGCGCTATCTACCTGAACGAATATTCTCCCAGGGGCTGGGTGGTGAACCTGATACGGATAAGCATCAATAACCTTGCCGGCGTGCCTTCGGTGGTGTTCGGCCTGTTCGGGCTGGCCGTGTTCGTGAAATTCCTCGGTTTCGGGGTTTCCATACTCTCCGGGAGCCTGACGCTGGCGATGCTGATACTGCCGGTGATAATCTCCGCTTCGCAGGAGGCGCTGACGGCCGTGCCGCAGTCGCTGCGCGAGGCCTCCATGGCGCTGGGCGCAACGCACTGGGAGACCATACGCCGGGTGGTGCTGCCGGCCGCGCTGCCCGGCATACTTACCGGCGTCATCCTCAGCGTGGGGCGCGCCGCCGGGGAAACCGCCCCGATACTTTTTACGGCCGCGGCGTTCTACGTTAAGGGCTATCCGCATTCGGTCACGTCCGAGGTCATGGCCCTGCCGTACCACATTTACGCCCTTATGACGGAAGGCACGCAGCCGGAGCTGCAGACCCGAGTGGCGTACGGCTCAAGCCTGGTGCTGCTGGCGCTGGTGCTTTTGATGTCGTTCGCGGCTATCTATATACGACAGCGGCACAGGAGACACTATCATGCTTGAGACGATGGACCACGGGCCCGGGACGGGGATGAGTAATTTTCGCCCCGCGGCGACGGAAGGAATGGCCGGGATCGCCGCCGCTCCCCTGGGGGAGGCGGACCTGGCGGGAGCGGAGCCTAAAATAAGCGCCCGGAAGATAAACTTCTACTACGGTTCGAAACGCGCCCTGAACGACATAAATATCGATTTCAGCCCGCGCCGCGTTACCGCTATTATCGGCCCTTCCGGCTGCGGCAAATCCACCTTCATCCGCCTGATCAACCGCATGAACGAACTGGTTCCGGGAAGCCGGGCGGAGGGGGAAATACTGCTGGACGGGCTGGACATACTTTCCCCGGCCTGCGACCCGGCGGAACTGCGCAAGCGCGTCGGGATGGTGTTCCAGAAGCCGAACCCGTTCCCGAAGAGCATTTTCGAGAACGTCGCCTACGGCCTGGAGGTTAACGGTTTTGACAGGAGCCGGATAGAGGAGAAGGTCGAGGATTCCCTGAAAAAAGCCTCGCTCTGGGAGGAGGTGAAGGACAGGCTGAAGGACTCGGCGCTGGGGCTGTCCGGCGGGCAGCAGCAGCGCCTGTGCATAGCCAGGTGCCTGGCGGTGGAGCCCGAGGTCATTCTTTTCGACGAGCCCTGCGCCAGCCTCGACCCCATTTCCACGGCGAGGATAGAGGAACTTATCCTCGAATTGAAAAAGCAGTATACTATCGTCATCGTCACGCACAATATGCAGCAGGCCGCGCGGGTTTCGGACCGCACCGCGTTCTTCCTGATGGGCGAGCTGATAGAGACGGGGCGTACGGACCTGATCTTCAAGGCGCCGCGCGACAGGCGCACGGAAGATTACATCACGGGCCGGTTCGGCTGACACGGAGGAAACCATGCATAGGCATTTTCACGAAGAACTTCAGGAATTAAAGAACGATATTCTAAACATGGCCGCGCTGGCGCAGGAGTCGATCACCAATTCCGTGGCCGCGCTGATGAACCTCGACAAGGCCGCGGCCCAGAAAGTCGTAGATTCGGACGTGCGGATGGACCACCTTGAGCTGGCCATAGACAACAAGTGCCTGGACCTGATAGCGCTGCACCAGCCGATGGCCGGCGACCTGCGCTTTATCACCACAGCTATAAAGCTGAACGCGGAGCTGGAGCGCATCGGCGACCTGGCCGTGGACGTGGCCCAGCGCGCCCTGAGCATCTGCGACAAGCCGCTGCTTAAGCCGCTGGTGGATATTCCGAAGCTGGGGGAAATCGCCAAGCGCATGACCGGAGAAGCCATAGAATCTTTCATCAAAGGCGACACCGAACTCGCCAAAAAGGTCGTGCTTTCCGACCCGGAAGCCGACGCGCTGAAGCGCAGCGTGGAAAAAGAGCTGATCTACGACTACATGATGAAGGACGGCTCCACGGCAGACAGGGCGGTGCCGCTGCTGCTGACCGCCAGGCACCTGGAGCGGGTCTGCGACCACGCCGTTAGCATGGCCGAGGATATCATCTACATGGTGGACGCCAAAGTGGTCCGCCACCACCCGGAAGAGCTGAAATAGCGTTCGATACCGGCTTTACATACATTTTACACGGGCTTTAAACGGCCTTCACGCGCTTTTCCTAAAGTATAGGGGTAGCTGACCGATACCAAGGAGAAACTATGGCCATTAATTTCCTGCCCAAAGAAGTGAAGTTCTTCGACTACCTCAACCTGCAGGCCGAGAACCTGGTGAAAGCGACCGGGTATTTCAAATCCATACTTAAGAACGGCGTCATGGACGAGAGCTCCGCCAGGAAGATCCACGACCTGGAGCATGAAGGGGACACGCTGACCCATGAGATCACGGACATGCTCAACCGGACTTTCATCACCCCGATAGACCGTGAGGACATCTACGCGCTGGCCAACCAGCTGGACGACGTCCTGGACATGCTCAACGCGATGGCCGGACGCATGAAACTCTACAAACTGGATCCGGGCAACGAATACTTTTCGCAGTTCATCGACGTCATAGACCAGTCTTCAGTGGCGCTCTCCAACGCCGTAAAGCACATGCACGACACCAAGCGCGCCCGCCGCGTGCTGGACCACTGCATAGAGGTCAACCGCCTGGAGAACGTGGGAGACCAGATAAGGGAAACGGCCATCAGCCAGCTTTTCGAGACCGAAAAAGACCCTATCATGGTCATAAAGTGGAAGGAAATGTACGAGGTCGCTGAAAGCACGCTGGACAAATGCGAACATGTGGCCAAAGTCATCGAAGGCATACTGGTGAAACATGGATAGCACGCTGATCGCCATAATCTTCCTGGTGGGCCTGGCGCTGTTCTTCGACTTCCTGAACGGCTTCCACGACGCCGCCAATTCGATAGCCACCATCGTGGCCACCCGCGTGCTTTCGCCCAGGTACGCGGTGATGTGGGCCGCCTTCTTCAACTTCATAGCCTTCGCCTTCTTCGGCCTGCACGTGGCCGGGACCATCGGCAAGGGCATAGTCGACATAGCCCAGGTGGACAGCTACATCATCTTCGGCGCTCTTATGGGCGCCTCCTCCTGGAATATCATCACCTGGTATTACGGCATCCCTTCCAGCTCCTCCCATGCGCTGGTGGGCGGGCTGATAGGCGCCGCGCTGGTGAAGGCGGGGCCGACCGCCCTGGTGATGTCCGGCATAATAAAGACCGTGGCCTTCATAGTGATCTCGCCGGTAGTCGGCATGCTGCTGGGGCTGGGACTGGGCGTGATAGTTTACCGTTTGTCCGCCCGCTCGACCCCGCAGAAAGTGGACCACTTTTTCCGCAAAGGGCAGCTGCTCTCTGCCGCGGCTTACAGCCTTGGCCACGGCGGCAACGACGCCCAGAAGACCATGGGCATCATAGCCGGCCTGCTTTTCAGCGCGGGCTACCTGGGCCCGGAATTCCATATCCCGTTCTGGGTGGTGATCTCCTGCAACGGCGCCATAGCCCTGGGCACGATGTCCGGCGGCTGGCGCATAGTCAAGACCATGGGCAATAAGCTCTCGAAGCTTCGGCCCGTGGACGGCTTCTGCGCGGAGTTCGGCGCATCCATCGTCCTTTTTGGCGCTTCGGCCTTAGGCGTGCCGATAAGCACGACCCATACCATAACCGGCTCCATCGTGGGCGTGGGGACCCTCAAGGGCGCGCGCGCGGTGAAGTGGGGCGTGGCCGGCAATATAGTCTGGGCCTGGATAATAACCATCCCGGCTGCTGCTCTCATTTCGGCCGCCTGCTACCACCTGGCGGTCGTGGCGTTCAAGGGTTAAGCGCCTTTTGGGGCATAATAAAGAAAACCCCGCGGAGTTCCGCGGGGTTTTTCTTTTTATAAGTAGCGCTATTTGCCGATGTTCATGACCAGGTCTTCGGCCAGGTCGTCGGTCAGGTCCATGATGGCTTTCTGGATTATCGCTTCGGGTTTAGCCAGCTCGCCTATCTTGCCGCCGAAAGCGTGCTTCTCCGAGGACTTGGCCTTGCCCACGGCCTTGCCGGCTCCCAGCAGCTCTCCCGTTTCCAGGTTCACCAGCCTGGCTTCGGCCGAAACCTCTACGATGCGGTCGGTCTTTTCGGCGATCTTGACGCTGCGCCATTCGTCTTTTACGGACAGGGCGGTGATGGAGCCCAGCACGGCGTAGCGGGCGCCTATCTGTTTGCCCACCTGCGCGGCGGTGTTGGAATCCACCACCCCGGCGGCGGCAAGCTGCAGTTCTTTCATAGCGGCATCGACGCGGGCGCGCTCCACCAGGCGGATCTTGCCGGTTTTCATAAGCGAGGCCGTAAGCGAATCCTGCAGGCCGGTCACGCTGGAGGCGTACTGCGGGTCGGAGGCCGAGTAGGTGAACGGCATCACGCAGGCCAGCGGGCGCTTGTCGAAAGGCACCGCGCTGGAGCAGGCCCCGGCCAGCAGCAGCGCGGGGATCAAAAGTCTGAATTTTCCCATAGGTTTCCCTCCCTGTGATCTCAATGCCCCACAATTTTAGCAAAGTTCCGTCCCTTGTTTCGTTTTTGCCTTGAGCCCGGGAAAAAGGAAAAGATGCAGAAGAAGGCTGCGCCCAAGACCGGGATGTGCGACCCGGCGGCGGCAGGGCGGAAAACTAAAGGGCTGCGGGGGGGGGTTAAAAACCGATCATCATCCTTAAAAGGCGGCTGCCGGTGGGAACGGGGAAAAGGGCGAAATCCTTGCCCGTGGTCTCGGGGCTCACGTACGTCCCGAACAGCCTGTCCCAGAAAGTGAAGACGAAAGCCAGGTTCTTATTGGTCAGCCCCTGCGCGCCGTGGTGGATCCTGTGGAAATTAGGCGTGATGAAGATCTTCTCCAGCCCGCCGAGCTCTACCCAGAGGTTCGTGTGGATCCAGATGTTCACCAGCACGCCGAACGAGAAAGCGGCCGCCAGTTCCAGCGGGCTCAGCCCCAGCAGGAAATACGCGATGAAGAGCTGGGGCACCGCGAAAAGGAAGAGATGCGCGACGCTGGTGCGCGAGCCGGAGAGCCACCAGATCTCGGCGATAGAGTGGTGGAAGGCGTGAGTGCGCCACAGCGGCTGCCGGTGCATGGCCCTGTGCACCCAGTAAAGGGCGAGATCGGTGAGGACTATCGCGAGCGCCAGCTTCGCGGCGGACGGCAGTTCCCAGAGGAAGTTATGCGAAAATATGCCGGGGCCGAACACCAGGAGCCCCGCCAGGGCGAGGGCCTTGCAGGCCTCCCCGGCGAAGATCACCACCAGCATCGCCGCCGCGTTCAGCGGCAGCTCCCTCCGCCGGTCCACCGCGAAGCCGGGCCTGCGCCGTTCCATTATATCGGCGGCGACCGCGACGGCGATAAGCGTGGCGGCGGAATACAGCCGGTCAGGTCCCATCATATTTACCCCCGTTAAGGCCGCCCCGCCGGCGGCCCGGCGGGAACGGCGGCGGTAAGCCGGTCAGCGCGCCCCTGCTTTCGCGAAGAATTCCCTGCCCCGGGCGGCCATCTGCTCCGGAGTAAGGATCTCCTTGCGGGTCGCTATCGTCCATAAATAGCCGAAAGGATCCCGGATATTGCCCACGCGGTCGCCCCAGAACATGTCGGTCATCGGCGAAGCCTTTTCGGCTCCCGCCGCGAGCGCGCGTTCGTAGACCAGGTCCGAGTTTTCCACGTACAGGTACAGCGTCCCGGTGTTGGCTTTGAGCTCCAGGGGGGATTTAGCGCAGTATTCGTCATGCCCCATGTGGCTCCCGTCGCCGGGCTCGTAGCCCAGCATCACTATCGAGTCGCCTATCTTCAGCTCGGCGTGCACGAAAGCGCCGTCCGGAGCGTCCATGCGGTACAGCTCCTTCGCGTCGAGCGCTTTCTTGTAGAAGTCGATCGCGCGCGCCCCGTCCTTGATCACCAGCGACGGGGTTATCGCGTGATACCCCTCCGGTATCGGTTCTACGTTGTTTGCCATTGATTTTCCTCCCTGCCCCGGGTATCGGCGGTACAGCCTCGTCGTGAATTCCTCCCCGGCGGCCCCTAATCCCATGGTTTTACAAAAACGCGGTACGGGTGTCAAGCGAACGGCAAAGGCGGGCTTGACAACCGCGGCCTCGTAAATTAGAATACCGGGACTGGGTGCGGACGGCTTTAAAATTATAGGTTCCGGGAAAAGTTCCCCGGCGGCGTTATCGCCCGCCGGGTCGTTCAGCCGCCTTCGGAACGCCGGGCCGGCGGCTTCAGGCATGAAAGGGGGATATATGGCTAATGGACAGAACAAACTGGTAGTGGTTTGCGGCGTCACGGGAAACCAGGGCGGCGCGGCGGCCCGCGAACTGCTCGCCAGGGGGTACACGGTAAGGGGGATCACGCGCAACCCCGAATCTCAGAAAGCGCGCGAGCTTTCGCGCCTGGGGGTCCAGCTGCTGAAGTGCGACCTCGATAACACCAAAGAGGTCCTGAAGGCCCTGAAGAACGCCTGGGGAGCTTTCGGGGTGTTCACGGGCAGCCCTGAACAGGAGGAGCAGCAGGCCGGGCGCTTCGCGGTCATGGCGAAGGAGACCGGCGTGCTCCATTATGTCTACAGTTCGGTGGCCGCGGCGGACCGGAAGACGGGCATCCCTTTCTTCGAGAACAAGGCGCGCGTCGAGACCAGTATCCGGGATATGAAGCTGCCGTCCTACACGATACTTCGCCCCGCGTTCTTCATGGACAATTTCAAGAGCCCCTGGATGTGGCCCGAACTGGAGCGCGGGCGGCTTTCCATAGCGCTGAAGCCGGAAACGAAAATGCAGATGGTGGCCGTCGAGGATATCGGCCGGTTCGCCTGCATGGCGTTCGATAAATGCGCGGACCTCAACCACGCGGTGATAGAGCTGGCCGGGGACGAACTGAGCATGCCCGAGTCGGCGGAGATCCTGAGCGAGGCGCTGAACAGGAAGATAGAGTTCGTCCGGAAACCCATAAACGAAGTGCGCAAGGCGGACCCGGCCCTGGCGGCGATGTACGAGTGGTTCGACCGCGTCGGCGTCACCATCAACATCCCCGAAATGATCAGGATGTACGGGCTGGAGCCTCTCAGCCTGACGCAATGGGCTCAGAAGGTCAAGTGGCCGGCGCCGGTGCGCTGAACCGCCGTTCCCGGGCCAGGGCCCGGCGTTGGAGATCGCGCGGGAATCAAGGGAGGCAATATGGAAAAACGGGAACTTGGAAGATCGGGGCTGAAGATCTCGCAGCTGGTGTTCGGCGGGAACGTTTTCGGCTGGACGGTGGACGAACCGACTTCGGTGAAACTGCTGGACGCTTTCGCGGAGGCCGGCGGCAACTGCGTGGACACGGCGGACGTCTACCCGAACTGGGCCCCGGGCAATAAAGGCGGGGAATCAGAAACGATGATCGGGAACTGGCTGAAGCTGCGCCGCAACCGCAGGAAGATGATCATAGCCACGAAGGTCGGGAGCGAAATGGGCCCGGCTCAAAAGGGCCTTTCGCGCGCCTATATATTGAGGGCCGCCGAGGCCTCCCTGAGGCGCCTTCAGACGGATCATATCGACCTCTACCAGTCCCACCGCGACGACCGCGCCACGCCGCTGGAAGAAACGCTGGAAGCGTATGACCGGCTGATAAAACAGGGGAAGGTGCTGTGCATCGGCGCCTCGAACTACACGGAGGCCAGGCTTGCCCGCTCCCTGCGGGTCAGCGCCGAGAAGGAGCTGCCGGAGTACGTTTCCCTGCAGACCCTCTATAACCTTTATGACCGCTACGACTACGAGACCACCCTCGAAACGTTCTGCCGGGAGAACGGGCTGGGCGTCCTCTGCTACTACTCGCTGGCCAGCGGGTTCCTGAGCGGCAAGTACCGCACGAAAAAAGATATCGGCGGCCAGCGGGCCGGCCGGGTGCAGGAATATATGACCGAACGGGGGGACAGGATACTCCGGGCGCTGGACCGCGTGGCGGTCAGGACCCGCTCGACGCCCGCCAGCGTGGCCCTGGCCTGGCTGATGGCGCGCCCGGGGATCACGGCCCCTATCGCCAGCGCCACGGACCTCAAGCAGATGGCCGCGATGATAAAGGCGACGAAGCTGAAGCTCGACGCCGAGTCGCTGCTGGTCCTGGAGCGGGCCAGCGCGTATACGATAGAACTGGCCGCCGTAGTGACGGAATAAAAGGGGAGCTATGTTCTGGGAAACCGAAAGATACGACAGGCTGCTGTCGGCCGGGCGGGACGCGGGCCTGCTGGTGATGCGGGCCGGAGTGGGCGCGGCCTTCATCTATATCCACGGCCTGCCCAAGCTGCAGGCCGGGCCCGAGCTGTGGGGCAAACTGGGCGCCGCCATGGGCAACCTCGGCATCCATTTCCTGCCGGCCTTCTGGGGCTTCATGTCCGCCTCCGCGGAGTTCGGCGGCGGCCTTTGCCTCCTGGCGGGTTTTCTGACCAGGCCGGCGGCGGCCGTGCTCGCTTTCAATATGCTCGTGGCCGCTACCATGCACCTGACCATGGGGCAGGGGCTGGAGACCGCCTCGCACGCCATCGAGATCTTTTTCTTTTCGGCGGGCCTGGTGTTTACCGGCGCCGGCAGGTACAGCCTGGACCAGCAGTTCTTCAAAGGAAAATTCTGAGTCGGCGGCAACTTAAATAAGGGGGAGATATGCTGACAACAAAAGGCACGGAAATAATCAAGGCGGACGAGGCGAAATTCAGCGAGGTAATGAAGGGGGTCTCCAAAACGGACCTCTGGGGGGAAGTCGGGGGCGAACACGGGTCGTTCACCCGGTTCAAGGCGGGTTTCAAAGCGCCCATGCATACCCACACTTACGACGTCAGGATGGTGGTGATCTCGGGCACGCTCCTCCATACCGAGACGGACGGCACGGAACTGCGGCTCGGGCCCGGCTCCTATTGCTTTACGCCGGGCGGCAGCGTGCATTCCACCGGGTGCGCCAAAGATTCGGACTGCCTCTTTTACGAGGAGCAGCCCGGCCGGTTCGACCTGAAACCCGCGCTGTAGCGGCCCGGGGTCATCGGGAGGAAGCCGCGGGAAGGCCCGCGGCTTCCGTATTTTCGCGGCTCAGGGCTTCTTCTCGAACAGTTTCAGGTACCGGCCGTAGCCCTCTTTCTGCAGCTGGTCTTTCGGGACGAAGCGGAGCGCGGCCGAGTTCAGGCAGTACCTGAGGCCGGTGGGCGGCGGCCCGTCGTGAAAGACATGCCCGAGGTGCGAGTTCCCCTGCCGGCTTCTGACCTCGGTCCGCACGCTGAACAGGCTGCGGTCCTCGGTCTCCACTATGTTCCCGGGTTCGAGGGGCCTGGTGAAGCTGGGCCAGCCCGTTTTGGAATCGAACTTGTCCGTCGAGCTGAAAAGCGGCTCTCCCGACACGAGGTCCACATAGATCCCTTCGCGCTCGTTGTCCCAGTATTCGTTCTTGAACGCGGGCTCCGTCCCGTTCTCCTGGGTCACTTTATACTGCAGGGGCGTGAGCTTTTTCCTGAGTTCCGCTTTCTCTTTTTTCCCGCTCCAGACTTTCTTCAGGAACTTGTCCCGCCCGGAATTGAACCGGTAGAACTTGTACCGGACCGGGTTCTTCTTGTAGTAGTCCTGGTGGTACTCTTCCGCCGGGTAAAAGACCGAGGCCGGCAGTATTTCAGTGACCAGCGGTTTCGCGAACCTGCCCGACCGCGCCAGCCGCTCTTTTGAGGCGGCCGCGGCTTCCTGCTGGCCTTTATCAAGGTAAAAGATGGCGGAGCGGTACTGCGGGCCCCTGTCCACGAACTGGCCGCCGGCGTCGGTGGGATCTATCTGCCGCCAGAAGACGTCCAGCAGCGTCTCGTAGGTTATTTTCGCGGGATCGTAGACGACCTCCACGGCCTCGACGTGCCCTTTCCCGGCGTAGTCGGTATAATCCGGGTCCTTGCCGCTGCCGCCCGTGTACCCCGAAGTCACCTTGAGCACCCCGCCGAGCTCCTCGAACGGCGGCGTCATGCACCAGAAGCAGCCGCCGGCGAATATCGCTTTCTCCGTTCTCTCCGCCGCCGCGGCGCCGCCGGCGAGCGCCAGCAACAGCCCGAGCGCAAGATAGTTTTTCATGATCCACCCCCTGCCCGCGATTCTACAATAAAAAGCCGGAAAAGTGTCAACCCGGACCTCCTGTTGCAAGCAAGTTGAAATGTCATGGTTTTAGTTTTTTAGAAATGTCATGATGGCTGACTGCTGAACCCTGACTGCATTAGCGGCTTTTTCGTAAAAATAAACCTTCTCCACGGATGATTCTTTCCCGGCACGCTTGTCCCGGTAGTTAATACGGCAAGCCGGTTAAGTTCGCCGCGGTTGGTGGCGTAATGCCCTCGG
>Ga0208789_1000530_pt1 | contig 34300 bp, 30 predicted proteins | sample Methanotroph_Enr_FD_187368 | JGI IMG/M metagenome (GOLD analysis project Ga0208789, IMG submission 187368) | Enriched soil microbial communities from Old Woman Creek wetland in Ohio, USA - Methanotroph_Enrichment_5 (SPAdes) (version 2) | ecosystem: Environmental > Terrestrial > Soil > Wetlands...
CGTAGAATCAAGTATAATTGGATACCTCTTGATGCTTATCTCTGTTTTCAGAATCTCAAAGAACGACTGTCGTTTGTTTTAAATAACTTCGGGACAAAATACGACATTATATTTTGACCTTTACTTATTGTATCTTTGCATTCAAATTAGTAAGCGGGAATGAGTAAAGAACGAAATGAATTATTAGATTTGCTAAAGGGGTTTGCAATACTTTTAGTTGTACTTGGGCATGCGGTTCAACATAACCTTCCAAAAACATTCGATTCACATCCAATTTTCAGGGTAATATACTCTTTCCATATGCCTTTGTTTATGTTTATAAGCGGGTATGTAAGTTGTATTTCGTTTAAAGGCAACATAGGCACACTTTTTTCACGCTTGCGCACATTGATGTTGCCTTTCTGGAGTTGGTTTTTCTTTTCCTATTTCTTTTATTGGGCAATTCATTACAACCAACATCATCAGTTACCCGATTTTAATTATAAATTTTTCGCATTATTACGTAATCCAGGCAGAGGGCTTTGGTTTTTATGGGTATTATTTGCCAACTATGTCTTTTTGTACCTTTCGCTCAAAATTACCCGGAAACATGCTGTATTTATTTTGTTTGTGGTTTACATTTTTATAAATGTAATTAATATGTACTTCAAGCCGGTTGCAGATATGGCAACTATTGGCTGGTATTTGCTGTTTTTTCTTTCGGGGTATGCACTGAAACAATACAATGTTATTGATACAAAGTTTTTCACTCGATTGAGTTATTTGTCGTTGCTCGCTTTTCCGATACTGGTTTGGTCATGGAATCGCAATTGTACAGTACAACTAAGTCTGCTGTTCAAGCAAGATGTTAACCTGCAAAACGCAGCAAGCTATATCTATGGTTTATTAGTCCCATTTACAGGTATTTTCATGTCGTTTGCAATTATGGGATTTGCACTAAAACTCCCAGCTTTTATTAAAAGCCTGTTTCTTTACACCGGGAAAATATCGCTTGAGATTTATTCAACCCATTTTTATCTTTTCACTCTGCTATTTTTAATTTCAGCCGTCGAAATCAATACAAGAATATTTGTAACTTTTGTGTATGTACTGATATTTAGCATTATTTTTCAATGGCTTCTAAAAACAAATAAAATCACTACTTTGATTTTTTATGGCAAAATAAAGCGATAGTGTATCATTTATCCATTTTAGTTGGACAAACTTCCAAATTTGCCTCCGGCTTTTTGATAAAAGTTTATTTCTGGCTATCTTTGAAGTCGAAATAATAAATCATTGTCATGAAGAAAATTTTTATTGTATTATTGAGCATTCTCAGTTTAACGTCTGCATTCAGCCAGGATGTTGTGCGTGATACCACGTTCCAGTCAAATGAAAACCCCGTAATTCGTTATAAATACACTGCCGATCCGGCAGCGTTGGTTTACAAAAACAAATTCTACCTGTATACCGGCCACGATGTTTGTCCAAAAAATCAGGAACGCTACGTGATGAACGACTGGTGCGTATTTTCGTCGGACGATATGAAAACGTGGACTGAACACCCGACACCTTTACGTGCAAAGGATTTTGCGTGGGCAAAGGGGGATGCCTGGGCTTCGCAGGTGATTGAGCGGAATGGGAAATTCTACTGGTATGTTGCTGTTCAACATGGAACTATTCATGGAAAAGCCATTGGTGTGGCTGTGTCTGATAGTCCTGCCGGACCTTTCAAAGATGCGAAAGGTTCTGCCATTATCACCAATGATTTGACTACACAGTACACTAAAATCAGCTGGGATGATATTGACCCAACGGTGTATATTGATGATGATAAACAAGCTTATCTTTTTTGGGGAAACACACAATGTTATTACGTGAAACTGAAGGAAAATATGATTGATACAGTTGGGCCAATCGTAGCCGTTCAGAATCTGCCACGTTTCACCGAAGCTCCCTGGATTCATAAAAACAAAGGCTGGTACTACTTGTCGTATGCTTCCGAGTTTCCCGAAAAAATTGTATATGCCATGAGTAAAAAAATTACAGGACCATGGGAATATAAGGGCATTCTGAACGAACTTGCCGGAAATTCAAATACGAATCATCAGGCCATTGTCGAATTCAAGGGCAAATGGTATTTTGTGTATCACAACGGTGGTGCTGATGTTGGCGGAAGCAGTTTCCACCGCTCGGTTTGCATCGACCGTTTGTATTACAATAAGGATGGCTCACTTAAACGTATTTTAATGACTACCGAAGGGGTAAGTGCGGTGAAATAAATAGTCAGCATAAAAGCAAATAAATAAAACGTCCTGAAATTCTGAAAAGAGTTTCGGGACGTTTTATTTTGTAAATTATTCATACATTTGCAGATGAATTATAAATGTAAAATCCGCGTTCTATTATCTTTAATACTATATTATATTTTGACCACTACTTACAGCAACAAATTAAAATACATGACAGTAACCATAAAAAAAATTGAAGAGAGTGATTTCCCCATATTAATTTCTCTTTTCAAAGAGTTTGCACTCTTTGAAAAACTACCAGAAAAGATGACTAACTCTGTGAGGCAAATGTTGAGGGAGAAGGAATATCTGACTGGATTTGTGGCGGTGAATGACACAAATGAAATAGTTGGCTATGTGACTTATTTCTTTGGATATTACACATGGGTTGGTAAATCTTTGTACATGGACGATCTGTATGTACGACCTAATTCTAGAGGTGCAGGTGTAGGAACAAAGTTGATAAACGAGGTGATAGCCTTTGCCAAAGCTGAAAGCTGCAAGAAACTTCGTTGGCAGGTTTCGGAATGGAACCAACCTGCCATAGATTTTTACAAAAGTCTTGGTGCAAATGTTGATGCTGTTGAGTCAAATTGCGATTTGGTGTTTTAGGATAGAAAGAAGAATATAATGGTATATTTCGGTGCGCTGCACCTTTGGTTATTTTCATCATAACGTGGCGAAATCTTTGTAGAAATTAATTTGAAAGGATCGTGAAAGTGCACCGCACCGTAATCTTTTACCAATTGAATAATATATAAAATATGAGTGTGAAAACAATTTACCAGGTAGATGCTTTTACAACAGTGCCTTTTAAAGGCAATCCCGCAGGAGTAATGATCGTCGATGAACATTTTCCCGCAGAAAAGATGCAACTACTTGCAGCAGAAATGAATCTTTCCGAATCGGCTTTTATCATTCCCAATGGAAATGAATTCCGGATACGTTACTTTACTCCGAGCCGCGAAGTGCCGCTTTGTGGACACGCTACGCTTGCCAGTGCGTACATTATCTACGAACAGGGATTGAAAAATACTGATGAATCGATTGTTTTCAAAGCCGAAGGTGGCGAGTTAACCATCACCAAGCAGGGCGATTGGATAGCTATGGATTTCCCGGCTTATCCGTTGGCAAAAATGGATGTTCCGTCCGATTTTAAAGCTACTGTAGGTTTCGAACCGCTGGAAATGTATTCGAGTATCTACGATTGGGAAATTGCCGTTGCGGCTTCCGAAGCCGAGGTTTTAGATGCCGCACCGGACTTTGGACGACTGAAAACGAGTGGACTCGGCCATTTGATGATAACGGCCGAAGGCGAACACCCCGACCGCGATTTTGTATTGCGGGTTTTTGCACCCTTGGCCGGGATAAACGAGGATCCGGTAACCGGTTCTGCTCATTGTGCTTTGACTCCTTTGTGGCATGCAAAGACAGGTAAATCGGAATTCAATTCCTATCAACTCTCCAAACGAACCGGCCGGTTGAAAGTAAAACTATTGAACGACCGCGTAGAGATAAAAGGACAAGCCATAACCGTTTTTCAGGCGGAATTGAAAGTGTAATAAACAAAAAGCTCTTAATCGACAAAGATTAAGAGCTTTTTGTTTTTTATTGAACTGGTCAGTATTAAACTAACCCAGCTTGATTCAGCAATTCTTCCATTTCTTTCTGCACTTTTTCAGTTTCAACACGTGCAGCTTCAGCATAATCTTTTTCGGAAGAAGCATAGATAATCTGGCGTGAAGAGTTTACCAACAATCCGCAAGTGCTGTTCATGCCGTATTTCGCCACTTCCTGCAAGCTTCCGCCTTGTGCACCAACACCAGGAACCAATAGGAAATGTTCAGGGACGATTGCCCGTATATCGGTTAGCATTTCAGCTTTGGTTGCACCTACCACATACATGAGATTTTCGTCGGTTCCCCATTTAGATGAGGTTTTCAGCACTTTTTCAAACAAGCGTTCTCCTGTTTCGGCATCTTTCATAAACTGAAAATCGTAAGCGCCTTTATTTGAAGTCAGAGCGAGCAGGGTTACCCATTTGCCTTCGTAGGTAAGGAATGGAGTTACCGAGTCTTCGCCCATGTACGGAGCTACGGTTACCGAGTCAAATTCCATGTTGCCGAAGAAGGTACGGGCATACATGGCCGATGTGTTGCCAATATCGCCACGTTTAGCATCGGCAATGATAAACTGGTCGGGGTAGTTCTCGCGGATATAATCCACGGTGCGTTCCAGCACTTCCCAGCCTTCCAGGCCAAGGCTTTCGTAAAAAGCCAGGTTTGGTTTGTAAGCCACGCAAAGATCAGCAGTAGCATCAATAATGGCTTTGTTGAATTCGAAAATGGCGTCTTCCGATTCGTCGAACAAATGCTCCGGAATTTTATTTACGTCAGTGTCAAGTCCTACGCAAAGAAATGATTTCTTGCGTTGTATGTTTTCAAATAATTCTTGTTTAGTCATTTTTGTTTATCTATGGTTTTTAAATGTTGGTTTAACAATATTCGAAATATACAAATTGTCCATATACTTCAAGCACAAAGGATGAAAAATATCTCCCAAAATGTTAGTCCACGGGATAGGGTAGCCTACATTATCTCCCATAATATTTCCGGGGTTTTGCTCCAAAGCAGCTGCGTAATTATCCATTCTATTGTGCAACTCCCGGTACCAGTTTGTTGTAAATGGGCTGTAAGGCCGACAGATGTAAGCGCAATTTCCAATTACAAAAAGAAAATGCCGCTTCAGATCTTTTCCTATTGGTCCTTCTACCTGTGCTAACGCTCTTCTTTTTATTTCTCTATAACCCAGTATCCACTTGTTGCTATTCTGTAGCTTGTCAAATGCCGGTATCCACGAATTTGTACAAACCTTTACGTCGGAATATCCTCCTCCATAATGATGCATAAAATAGCAACGTAAATAGTCTGATTTATGTACCAATGACAAATACTCAAATGCCGGATGCAACGGATAGTCTTGCAATATATATGCATTCAGGTTTTGTGGGGTAATTAATTTTACTTCAACTCTGCTTTTTGCCACTAACGATTCAACCCCCGCTCGTCTGTTTGCTGACATTTCATTATTCCCCGTCCAGAATATATAAATAACACGTGGAAATGCTAATAATTCTGGGGCAGTACCTTTTTCGGTGGCCGACAGGAATGTATTAGGGTACTTTTCAGATATATAACTGTAACGAAAAATAGATTGATGAACATATTGAAAATAAAACCGTATTTTTTTTAATGTTGTATTAATCATAATTAGAGATGTTTATTTCAATTTAATCTCAAACAAAAAAAAGTAATATCATTTATTACAATTCACTTTCTTTCAACCGCTCTGCGTTTTCGGCTACAATCAACTGGTCAATTACGCCCTGTACATCGCCACTCATAAAAGCCGACAGGTTGTATATGGTGAAGTTGATGCGGTGGTCGGTGATACGTCCCTGGGGATAATTGTAGGTACGGATTTTGGCCGAACGGTCGCCGGTAGAAACCATGGTTTTACGTTTCGAACCAATTTCGTCGAGGTATTTTTGATGTTCAATGGCGTACAAACGCGAACGAAGTTCATTCATTGCTTTTGCCTTGTTCTTATGCTGCGATTTTTCGTCCTGGCATTGTACGGTAGTTCCTGTTGGAATATGCACCAACCGGATAGCCGAGTAAGTGGTATTTACCGACTGTCCACCGGCTCCCGACGAACAGAAAGTATCTACACGTACGTCCGATTCTTTCAAGTCATAATCAAATTCTTCCATTTCGGGAAGTACCGCCACGGTGGCAGCCGAAGTATGCACCCGTCCCTGAGTTTCGGTCTGTGGTACGCGTTGTACGCGGTGCACGCCCGACTCGTATTTTAATGTGCCGTATACGTTTTCGCCTGAAACGGTAAAAATAACTTCCTTGTAACCTCCCGAAGTGCCTTCGCTTATATTGGTTACTTCCATTTTCCAACCTTTTGTTTCGCAGTATTTTGTGTACATGCGGAAAAGGTCACCGGCAAAAATGGCAGCTTCGTCACCACCGGTTCCTCCACGGATTTCGACAATGGCGTTTTTATTATCTTCGGGATCGGCAGGAATCAGCAACAATTTGATGTTTTCTTCCATTTCCGGAATTTTTGGCTCAATCTCGTCGATTTCGGCCTTGGCCATTTCGCGCATTTCCGGGTCTGTCTCAATATTCATCAATTCTTTAGCTTCAGCTAAATGTGATAATGCCGTACTGTATTCTTGTTGAGCTTGCATGATGCGCTCCAATTCGCGATACTCTTTGTTGAGTTTCACATAGCGCTTCATGTCGCCAATCACGGCGGGGTCAGTTATCAAGGTCGAAATCTCTTCGAACTTATGTTGTAATCCTTCTAATTTTTCTAAAAGTGTTTTTTCAGCCATATAATGTGTTGTATACACCCCCATTCCCTAAAGGGGAGTCAGAGAGGTTAGTATTGGTTGTTTTAATATCTTATATACTTGGTTTTTAATCCCCTTCATGGGTTTGGGGTCATTCTTTCTCTTTTTACCGATTCTTCTTTCATGTTTTGGACTAATTTACGAATTCTCCATTCCATTATTTTCTTGTAGCGATATTGGGTAATGAAAATATCGAAAAACCAACCGAACTTAATGTGGGTTTCGAGTATATAACTTCCCGTTTTATTTTGTCCTTTTGGAATAAATGTGTAAACACCGATCATTTTTTTTATAAACGGATTGGCAGTGACCAAATCAAGCCGGACATCTCTATGTCTGTTGGCGTATTTTTTTTGAGTCACCTTGCTGTCAATATAAATATTGGGGAATGTCGTTACTCCCGGAACAATTACATCACCTATTCCCCTTAATATAGCCGTTTTTTTGTCGAATTTAGTTGTTTTAAAGTCGAATTTCAGTAATTCGTCTTTGCTGTTAGTCAGGCTCATCCCTTTCAATCCCCAGGTAAAAAGCCCATCCAAATCGTAACACATCTGGTAAACGAATTTGTTTATCACCTCATTGGATATACTGTCGGATGCATTGACGCTTATTTGGCAGTAAGTTACAAATTCGCTATTTTTATATACTGTTGAAATTGAATCCGCCGACGTAGCATACGATGATAATGCCCCTGAGAGGTAGAATAATATCAGTAGTAGATATTTTTTCATACCCGTAGAGAAATTGAATGTCTTCATCAACCGATTTTTAATTTCCGGCTTCAATTCCCTGTCTGCGATTGCATTCATCAATTATGTTCTCGTTAAATTTTTCAATCCTCCATTCTACAATGCTTTTGTAACGTTTTTGGGTAATGAAAAGATTAAAAAACCAACCAAAGTTTATGTTGACATTTGTGACCAGCATTAAATCGTTGTTCTTTTGCGGAATAAGCAACAAAGTGCCCATTGCATTTTTAAGCAATAAACTAGAGTATATAATGTTGGCAGTAACTTTTATAACTCCACTGGTATATTTTGTTTTTGAAACAATGGCGTCAACCTTTATATCTTTGAAAGTAGTGACGCCGGGAACTACAATATCAAAAACCCCATGTGTTACGCCGGTTTTCGGATCGTGTTCCGACGATTTGAAAACAATAATCAACTCATTATTTTTGTTTTGCAAGCCCAGGCCTTTGAGTGCCCACGTGAAAAGATGTCCGGGTGAGTTATGAAAATCAGTAACCAAATATTCAGCCACATCCTGCGCAATTTCATTTGAGGCCTTCGTTTTGCTCTGAAAGTGGGTTTCAAATTTACCTGCTTTATAAACGGACGAAATGGAATCGGGCGTTGAAGCTAAGGCCGTGGAAACAGAAACAAAAAGAACACTAATGATAAATGCAATATGTTTTAATGAACTGATATTAGTTTTAGTTCGTTGATAAATGTCTAATGTTTTCTGCATTGCATATAAGAAATGTGTTGCAAAATTACCACTATTTTAGCTCACTTTAAAATTATGGGCGAAATTAGATGAGATTTATAATCTGAAAACATAGTTTGCTGTTTGTAATCATTTGCTATACCGTGTTTTAGCCTTTGTTTTATCTGCGGGTTTTATCTGACTTTTAACGGAGTATTTGTTGCAAAATAAGCAAAAGTTGAGTTCTAATTATTTCCCGGTGTGATAGTTATAGTCTTTCAGTAAAATGTCTATCAACTCCCGGTCTCTCTTGAAGGGGCTTTGAATGCCCATAACCGATACGATTTTGCGGGCCAAACGGTCCAGTATCTGTGGATTTGACTGACGTAAAGCTACTTCGAAATTTTCCTTGATAATCCGGATGTCGTTGTCGCTGAACAGGATAACCTGATTGTGGGAAAAGTAAGGTTCGTATTTTTCATCAACATCCATTAGGATAGTATGCGAAATATCGTATTTTGATTTTTCGGTAATAACAGCTGTTCCGGCAGCCAAATCGCCGAGTCGCTGGGTGTGTTTAGTGCTAACCAAGGAAATAACCCCGGGGACATAACCAAATTGAATATCAACGATGGAAAATATCCATCTGATTAAAAAATCGAAAAAGCCGGCCTGATAACCATCAATTTTTACCACTTTTATTTTTAGCAGTTTTTTCCCGAAAGTCTGGCCTTCCATAAATGTTTCGGATACAAGCGTATAAAATATCAATGGTAATGAAAGCAGGCATAGTAACGCAATTGATATTTCGTCATGTTTGTTGATGATTTCAGTTATATCAATCAACTGGAAGAATAAAACGTAAACTACAATTCCGTAAGCTGTTTTTATCAGTAAATCAGTGCCATAAGCTAGTATTCGTTCACCCACAGAAGCCGTAGCGAAAAATAGTTTAACGTTTTGTGTCGTGTTAATGTAAATATTTGACATTTTTGTTTATTTTTGCAAATAATATGAGAGAAATAGCATTTATAAAGCAGAATAAATCGAAATGGTTGGATTTTGAACAATCGTTGAAGAGTAAAGATAAACGTAACCCCGACGAACTGGCGGATTCGTATATTCAATTGCTAAACGACCTTTCATATGCCCAGACTTATTATCCCAAAAGCAAAACTACCGTTTATCTTAACTTTCTGGTGTCGCAAATATACAGAAAAATTTACAAAACACGACGGGTGGAGCATAACCGTATTGCTTATTTTTTTAAAACCGAAGTACCTTCAATTGTTTACCAAAACCGGAAACAAATCTTTTTTGCTTTCATTCTCTTTTTCTTTTTCAGTTTGCTGGGAGCTATTTCTGCCCGGTACGACCATACATTTGTCAGGCTTATACTGGGCGATGGCTATGTGAATATGACGTTGAAGAATATTGATAAAGGTGATCCGATGGCGGTTTACAAATCGGGCAATTCATTGGGATCTTTTCTGGGTATTACCATGAATAATATAGGAGTAGCAGCCCGCGCTTATGTATTCGGATTGTCGGCCGGAGTCCTGACCTTTTATATTGCCTTGCAGAATGGAATTATGCTGGGGTCTTTTCAGTACTTTTTTTATGAGCATGGCGTTTTTGCCGAAAGCCTGAGAGGGATATGGCTACATGGTGCCATGGAAATATTCAGCATTGTGATTTCAACAGCTGCCGGATTTATACTGGCCGGTTCATTTCTTTTTCCTAAAACTTACTCCAGGCTTTATTCCTTCAAAACAGGTGTGCAGGAAAGTCTGAAGATATTTATCAGTACGTTGCCATTTTTTGTGGCTGCCGGGTTTATCGAGGGGTTTATAACCCGTCACTCGAATACGATGCCGTTGTGGATGAACGTTCTGATTATTGCAGGCACCTTACTGATTATTTCGTTTTATTATCTAATATATCCATTCATTGTAAACAAAAAACAAAGCTATGTCAGTATTCCAACTTTACAAAAAGCGTGATTTTAGTGCCTATATTGGCGATACGATGCAATTTCTGAAACAATTCAGGAAAGATTTCTTCCGGAATTATCTAGTCATCAATGGGGCATTGTTGTTGGTGGTGTGTGTGATTTATTATTTTCTTTTTAATAACAGTTTTGGAAATGTGTTTAATCCCAAAGCAGCCGATTCGTGGTTAATGTACAATAATAATTTCGGACTATTTGCCGGGTTTATGTTTGTATTTATGATAGTTATGGTTGCTTTTTCCGTTTTTACAACGGCCTATCCCATGGTTTATATCAAGTTGGTTGAACACACGGATCGTGACTCATTCACAACTTCAGAATTGCTAGCCGGAATAAAGGATTATGCCGGGCGTATTATCATTTTTGGACTTATTTCTTTATTCATTATAGTGCCAATAGCGATGATTGTTATGGCTCTGGGAATTGCCTTAAGTTTTATTCTTATTGGAATTCCGGTGCTTATGTTGGCTTTTCCGACCATAATGGTTTGGTTTATGCAGTCGCTGTATGTCTACCTGGAGGAAGGCTCCGGTTATTTCGATGCTTTGGGCAAAGGTTGGAAAATTACCTTTAGCAATTATTGGAATATCGTAGGTTCCACTCTTGCTCTGCTTGTGTGCGTAATGATTTTAGGCAGCACTGTCAGTTTGATTCCAAGTTTCATGGCAATGGGTTCTATACTGTCTTCGGGTGGAAATCCTGGACCGTTAACAATGAGTCCGCTCATGACTATCATTTATCTTGCTGGAATCATCATTTCGTATGTCCTTTATAATGTTTTGTATGTGCACCAGGGAATGATTTACTACAGCTCCCGAGAAGCAACTGAGCATTACCAGACTTTTTCCGATATTGATAATATTGGCAAAGATGAGGAATAAAGCCTTTGTTCTTTTTTTTGTGTGCTGGACTGTGCAAACCATGTCGTTTGCTCAGTCCGATTCCGTTAAGGCTGATTCTAAAACGTTAATACAGACGATTCTTGCCAATAGCCAGGGGGATAGGATTGTCCAAATGGAAAAACTATTCAAAGCGGTACCCAGTGATACAGCAAATCAAAAAGTGGTTTCATTTGCAGCCGGTTTCAGGGAGAAATATGTAAACGATCAGGATTTTAACTATGATCAGGAGGAAGGCAGCAAGACATTTTTAGCGCGGTTTCTTGAAAGATTAGGTAATCTGCTGAAGAAATTGTTTGGCTTTGGCTCACTTGGTAAGGTTTCCAATATAACCACGTTGGTTTTCAAAATAATATGCGGGTTGGTTATACTGGTTGTAATTTATTTTGTAATCAGACTGTTTATGAACCATAAAGGCAAGTGGTTCTTTCAGAAAAAGAATGAAGCTATTTCGATAGACATAAATAATACGGAACAACTGATTCAGTCGGCCGATTTTGAGCAACTTATCTCCGAAGTTGAAAAACAGGGTAATACCCGTCAAAGTATCCGGCTGTATTACCTTTGGTTGCTGAAGGACCTTAAAGAAAAGGAACTTATCAATTGGCTTCCCGAAAAAACCAATGCCGATTACCTGGCCGAACTAAAAGATGCGGCTTTGCGCAAACAATTCTCGTATCTTTCTTACTTGTATAACTATATTTGGTATGGCGAATTTTCAATTATCGATGAGGATTATCTCGGAGCCAAAAAAGCGTTTTTGATTTATCTGAGAAAGGATGGGAAAAATGGATAAAAAGCTGAAAATATACCTTGGGGCGCTCCTGGGAGTAATTGTTCTCGTTGTCTTTATTGATATGTCGAGAACAAAGCCAGTCGACTGGTCGCCGACCTATTCGCTGGACAATAAAAATCCGCTTGATTTGTATGTTTTTAATCATGAAGTTGAAAAGATTATCCCAAAAGAAAGGCTAAAGCGTATCACGGTAACTCCCTTTGAATATTTGCGTGAAAGTAATGGGGCGGCTAATTACATGATAATTAATCAGAACGTTTATGAACAGATCGATTCACTTCTCCTGAATGAAGTGAGTAATGGGAGTAACCTTTGGATAAGTGGTGAGAATTTTATCAAGACTTTTACCGATACGCTGCACCTGGAATACACCGATGTTGACCTGAACTCCAGCCTGAAAAAGATTGACTCGATAAAGCTGACCCTGTCAATGGGGAACTGGCATGATAAATATTTTTATTTGCATCCGGTTTTGAATGCATTTTCGTTTGTAAAACTGAATCCGGCTACCACAACCATTCTGGGAAAAACCGAAATGCCCGATGGGGTTGTTTTTCCTAATTTTGTTCGTGTGAAGTTTGGTAAAGGTACAATATTTATGCACAACCAACCTTCTGTTTTTACCAACGTTGAATTACTTGCTCCAAACAGTTCTGCCGATTATGTGGCGCATATCCTTTCATATATTCCACAGGATAAGCCGGTAGTGTGGTTTGTAAAAAACCAGACATTTAATAAAAGTGAACCCGTTAATGAGTCGGCTCTGTCGGTGATTTTCAGGTATCCAGCCCTGCGTATGGCCTGGTTATTATTTATCTATGGAATGTTGTTGTACCTGTTATTTAATGCCAAGCGTCGGCAGCGGGTAGTACCGGTTGTAAAACCGCTGAAAAATACCACTGTTGAATTTGTGCAAACAATTGGGAACCTGTATTTTCAGGAAGGAAGTACGGCCAATATATTCGAAAAAAAGATTATTTATTTCCTTGACCGGGTGAGGCACAGGTATTACCTGGATACAAACAAACTGGATGACAACTTTGCAGAGAAATTGCACGGCAAGTCGGGAAAAGACAAAGACCTGATTAATGCCATACTAATTTGTATCAGGGATTTTTATAAACTGAGAACGGCTATTCCCACGGATTTGATCAAACTCAATAATCTGATTGAAGAATTCTGGGAGGAGAAAAGTAAAAATTAAATGCTAATTTTAGAACCAAAGAAATATGACAAATATAACAGATATGGAAAACGAACAAACAGTATCAACCGATATTCTTTTCGAATCGCGCATTGATTTAGGTGACTTGCAACAGAACATGGAAGCAGTCCGCCGGGAATTGAAGAAAGTGATTGTAGGACAGGACAAAATGATTGATCACTTGCTGGTGGCCATGCTGGCCAATGGCCATGTGTTGCTGGAAGGAGTGCCCGGAATCGCAAAAACCATTGCTGTGAAACTGCTGGCAAAGACAATGGATGTAAAATTCAGCCGCATTCAGTTTACACCGGATTTGATGCCTGCCGATATCCTCGGAACTTCAGTTTTCGATATGAAAAAGACAGAGTTTGAGTTTCGTCCCGGGCCTATTTTTGCCAATCTGATATTAATAGACGAGGTAAACCGAGCCCCGGCCAAAACACAGGCAGCTCTTTTCGAAGTAATGGACGAACGCCAGATAACAATCGACGGAAAAACGTATAAAATGGATACGCCTTTTCTGGCTATGGCCACTCAAAATCCAATAGAGCAGGAGGGAACCTACCGTTTGCCGGAAGCGCAACTCGACCGTTTTATGTTCAAAGTGGTGATTGATTATCCCGAACTGGAAGATGAATATGAAATTATCCGTCGCGAGCATGAAGCTGTAAGCGGTGACAAAACCGCTGATGTAAAAGCAGTAATCACAGGGGCTCAGATTAAAGAATATCAGGGCATTGTTCGCAGCATTATTGTGGAAAAGAACATTATCGAGTATATAGCCAAAATAGTGAAGAATACACGTGAGAATCCATTCCTGTACCTCGGAGCTTCGCCTCGTGCTTCCATTGCTATTCTCAATGCTTCCAAAGGATTTGCGGCTTTGCGCGGACGTGATTTTGTGACTCCGGAAGATATAAAGGATTCAGCCGTGGTAGTATTGCAACACCGGCTCATTGTGGCGCCCGAAAAAGAAATGGAAGGTCTCAATGCCAGTGAAATTGTAAAGCAAATTATTGAATCGGTAGAAGTTCCACGCTAAATGAAGGTACTCAAATCGTTATATGTCAATCATCTGTTTTTCTATGTCCTGTTGGGTATAGGCGGGTTATTTTTTATTTCATTTTTCGTGAAATGGATGTTCGATGTAGCTGTGATCCTGCTGCTGATATTTCTGTTGATTACCCTTATTGATATTTTTATACTTTACGCAGGGAAAAAAGGCCTTGAAGCTACGCGTGAATTGCCTGACAGGTTATCGAACGGCGATGAAAATATTATCCATATCAGTCTAACGAACAATTATCCGGTTCCGGTTTTTGCGGAGATTATTGACGAGATTCCTTTCCAGTTCCAAAAGCGCGATTTTCTTGTTAAGTTGCAACTGGTCGGCCATGCGACGAAAGCCATTGAGTATTCGCTTCGCCCTACTGAGCGTGGGGAATATCATTTCGGGAAACTGAATGTCTATGCCCAATCACCGGTTCGTCTGGTTTCGAAACGCTATATTTTTTGCGAGAATGCTGCCGTAGCTACTTATCCGTCGTTTATTCAGTTGCGGAAATACGATATGATGGCTTTCTCCAATAACCTGATGGAATATGGCTTGAAGCGTATTCGCCGCATTGGCCACACCATGGAATTTGAGCAGATAAAAGAGTATGTGCAGGGCGACGATATGCGTACCATCAACTGGAAAGCCACTTCGAAAAAGAATGCGCTGATGGTAAACCAGTATCAGGATGAAAAATCGCAATCCGTTTATCAGGTAATTGATACCGGCCGCTCCATGCAAATGCCTTTTGGAGGGCTTAGCCTGTTGGATTATGCCGTAAACTCCACCTTGGCATTGAGCAATATTGTATTGAAAAAACAGGATAAAGCGGGTATGTTCACTTTTTCTAAAAAAGTGGGAAACTACGTGGCGGCCGAGCGTAGGGCAGGGCAGATGAACAGGATGATGGAATCGCTCTACCGCATCGAAACCGACTTTATGGAGAGTGATTTCAGCCGCTTATATGTGGATATCAAGCAATCGGTTACGCAACGTAGCCTGATTATGTTGTACAGTAATTTCGAAACCATGGATGCACTGCGCCGGCAGTTGGTTTATCTGAAAGGGATTGCCGGAAATCACCTGCTTATTCTTGTTTTCTTCGATAACACGGAACTTAACCAGCTTATCAACCGGCCGACGCAGAATGTGCAGGAAGTTTACGACAAGATCATTGCCGAAAAATTTGCTTTTGAAAAGCGACTTATCGTCCGCGAACTCCAAAAGCATGGTATTCAGTCCATTCTAACCAGACCCGAGAATCTGACGATAGATACGATAAACAAATACCTGGAACTTAAAGCAAGAGGAATGATTTAAAAGTCATTCCTCTTTTTTTAGCTGCTTTACATATTTATCCATGTTTAGTCATTTCCCCGCTGCCTCAACTGAAAAGAAGATTGCTGCATATCAATTCATAAAAATCATACAACTTATTCATCTGGTTTTCATTCCTGTATTTGGTTCTTACCTTCGTGTCGGTAAACCGTTTGAAGTATTTGCCGGTAACTCCTTTCAAGTCGCTGGATACTGCCAGGTGAACGGTTGGTTCGGCACCTTTCGTTTCGTCAATATACAGGGGTGCCAGGATTAGATTGATAATGGAATCGTACCATTTGCGGGTTAACATGATGTTGGTTCGCACTACACCGGGATGGACTGCATTTACGGTAATACCCCTTTCTATTAATACCTCTGCCAGTTTGAATGTGATTAAGAGCTGTGCGTATTTCGACACAGCATACGCTTTCACCCAATGATAGGTGTTCAGCTTCCCAAGCGTGAAAAGGCCCATTTTGTAAATATCCGAACTTAGGTTTATAATCCGGTTGTCTGCTCTTTCAGGGAACAAGGGAAGAAGCATCTTGGTCAGAAGATACGGCCCGATGGAATTCGTCTGGATTGTTTTTTCAAATCCGTCGGGTGTTATCTCATAATCCTGAGTTGTGATTCCGGCATTATTAATAAGGATATTAAGCTTGCCGAAGTTTTCGGAAAATGCCTTTGCAAAATGTCTTATGGAGTCAAACGAAGCAAGATCCAGTTCGTAAGCAAATACGTTAGGATTACCGCTGTCGGATCTGATTTCATTAGCGACAATTTGAGCCTGTTCGACATTGCGGCATGCTATAACGACCTTATATTTCCGCTTAGCCAGCGCTATGGCGGTTTGTTTGCCTATTCCGCGGTTTGCCCCGGTTACGATTACAATTGAATTTTCCATGCAGTTCCTGATTTCAACCTGTTTTAGTTGACGGTTATTATAACATTTCCGGTTTTTTGCCGTGACTCAACATAGTTGTATGCCTCTACTATCTGTTCCAGGCTGTATTGCCTGTCGATAACGGGTTTAAATTTGCCTTTTTCTACCAGTTCTTTCAGAAAAATAACATTTTCTTTGCAAATCGTTGGCATTGGAAACAATACCTTTTTGCCACCCAATAGCGGAGTTGTAAGTGCCAGAAATATATTTTCAGCATTTTTTCCAAGTTCGGTGGATATGTAAATCCCATTTTTGTTGAGTAATGGTTTACACGTTTTAAATGAACTTTTGCCAACGGCATCAAACACAAAATCAAATGTTTGATCTATTGTTGTAAAATCAGACTTTGTATAATCAATAACCACTTCAGCCCCGAGTGTTTTTACAAGTTCTACGTTTTTTGTATTGCACACAGCGGTTACCATTGCACCAATTTGCTTTACCAGTTGCACAGCAGCCGAACCAATGGCACCGGTTGCGCCATAAATCAACACATTGTGTCCGGGTTTGACTTTAGCAGCTCTGATATCACACAAAGCATAATGTCCGCCTTCGGTAATGGGTGCAGCTTCTTCGAACGTGATGTCAGCCGGCATGGTTGTTATCGCCTCATTTTCTGCCATAGTCATGTATTCGGCATGCGCCCCAAACCGGGTATCGTTGTAGCCAAATACTTTATCACCCGTTTTAAATAAGGTAACGTCTTTCCCGGTTGCTTCAATTACTCCTGCAAATTCGTTCCCAAGCGTTTTAAATTTAGGTCGGAAAAGCCCGCTGAAAAATCGGGAAATAAAATACTCTGCACTTCTGAATCCGCAGTCAGTGCGATTTACAGTGGTGGCATAAACTTTTATCAGGACTTCCTTATCAGTCGGTATAGGCTTGTCAATATCCATTACTTTGACAACTTCAGGTGGGCCGTATGTGTTATTTATAGCTGCTTTCATTTGGTTATTATTCATGTTGGAACATTGCTGCTTTATTTATGGACTGCCGCTTGACTGCTGCTCATTTGAGTGCCGGCCTCTTATTTGACTGAGGAACTTCAATGTCTGAGTTAGACGGACAAACGGAGCTGTTTTCCTGATTAATTGTATCTTGCTTCGTTTTGTGGTTCCAAAAATAGCTATTCTTTTTTACATACGATTAAAACTGGACTAAAATTCTTAAATGAAATGAACTGGGAAGGAGGGATTGCAGATTTTACTGTATAACTCTTGGGATAAGGATTTAATATGATGATTTAGAATAAGTTACTGCCTGCTATTCCATGATTTTTTTAGCTACAACTTCCGTGTTTCAAACCGGAAGGTTTACAATAAACTTTCCAAATAGAACCTTAAGTGAGGCTTTGCTAAACATGAACGAAGCAAGAGTTGTTATACATATTAAAAAACATTTATGAGTAATACAAGGTATAATAAAATTGCTTTACAGAACTTTATGTGGGTCTCTTTTTTGTTTATTTCTGTGCTGGCAATATCGCAAACAAGTTCCAATAAACATGAAGTGATAACCCAAATTACAATAAAGTCGAGTCCCGCAGAAGTATGGAGCATGCTTACGGATTTAGAGAAATATCCCGATTGGCATCCCTATATAAAAAAAATAGAAGGAAAGCTGGATAAGAAAACAAAAATAAAAGTTACTTACAAAAAGAATGACACCCAAGAAGGGGCGTTTCCAGCCTATATTATAGATAATGAGGTGAATAAAAAATTGTCGTGGGGTGGCTCGTTGGGTTTTATCTTCAGAGCTAAGCATTATTATATTATTGAGGCAGTAGGTGCTGATAGCGTTAAATTGATTCAGGGGGAATTTTGGAGAGGTATTTTTGGTGGAATGTATGGTAAGAAAATCTATGTAGATACTGCCCATAAATTTGAATTAATGAACAAGAAGATGAAATATATACTGGAGAATAAATCTAGTACATTGTAGTGCAAGAATAGGACTAAACAACCACTCCGCCATTTGTTTGTAATTATATGTACAGTTGGTTTAATAAGTGATAGGGCTTCATTAATTTGTCATTTTTATTCAAAAGCTTTTTTGAGTTGGAAATGATCGATTTTGTTGTTGCAAAATTAATACAAAAGCCGCAGGGAATGGTTTTCTCTGCGGCTCAAACAATTTTGCTGAAAAGCTCAACTGTAATTATGCTATCGCTTCGGCCAGCACTTTTGCCAACGGTGTGGTAGGGTGACCAATCAGTGTAGAAAGCACGTGTGAATTATCAAACAACCCGCCTTTCGAAGCACCGGTGTCCGAGTCAGACAACATTTGCGCAATGGCTTCCGGCAAACCGAAACTTTTCAGAATATCTGCATATTGAGTCTCTGTCAGGTTGTTGTAAGGAATGGTTTTTCCGGTCTGGCGAGAAATTTCAGCAGCCAATTCAGCCAGTGTGTAAGCTTCGTCGCCGGCAAGTTCGTGGGTTTTGTTTTCATGATTTTCGCCTGCCAATACCACAGCAGCTGCTTCGGCATAATCAACACGAGCCGCTGATGCTATTTTACCGTCTCCGGCATTTCCGATAAATGCTCCTGCTCCAATGGCGCCTTTAGCTGAGCCAGTATAGTTTTCGGTATACCAGCCATTGCGCAGAATAGTGTAAGTTAGTCCCGATTCTTTGATGGCTACTTCGGTGCCTAAATGCTCTCCGGCTAATCCAAGTGGTGAACTGTCGGCATGTAAAATGCTGGTATAAACAATTTGTTTTATGCCGGCTTGTTTTGCTGCTTCAATAACGGCCTTATGTTGCGGTAGGCGCTGTCCGATTTCGTTACTGGAAATGAGCAACAATTTATCAATACCTTTCAGCGAAGCTACCAGACTTTCCGCTTTGGTATAATCAAATGCGCGGGCTTCTACACCCAAATCTGCTGCTTTTTCAGGGTTACGTACCAAAGCTACAATCGTTTCTGCAGCTACTTTTTGTTTTAAATTTTCTACTACCAGGCGACCCAATTGACCTGTCGCTCCCGTTACTCCGATTTTCATTTTTTTGTTTCCTTTCTTTTAAATTAGTATGAATGTCTGTTTTTTGTTTTTGCCAAATACAAGAAATATAACAATCAGTATTGAGTTTTGATTGTGCAATCCGGTTAAATAAACCGACTTATCTCTATCAACCGAAACAAGCTATTGATTTTATTTCTACTTTTGTTACGCAAAGTAACTAATAATAGTTTATATCCGAAACAGGTTACTTTTTAGTAACCATGAAAATAGTAGTAACCTAAAAGTAACCATTATGGCAAAACTGAAAGAAAAAACGAAATGCCCCGTAACGGCCACGCTCCAGCTGATAGGTGGGAGGTGGAAAACTATCATATTGTATACCCTCACCGCTGGAACAAAACGTTTTGGCGAGATAGCCGTTCGAATACCCGATATTTCGCGAAAGGTACTTACCGAGCAGCTGAAAGAGTTGGAGGCTGACGGGCTGATTCTGCGGGAACAATTTAAAGAAATACCACCGCGGGTAGAATACTCGCTTACTGATCTGGGCAAAAGCCTTTCGTCGGTGATTCGCGAACTGGAAATATGGGGAACGGAAAATGTGTTGTCTAACTAATCAGGGCATTAAATTATATAAAGGGCAGAGAGTTCAATGCAATAGTTTATTTCTTTGATAACAAGCTATTTGAAAATTATTTTAGAAAAAAGTGTTTGTTTTTAAGTAAAAATGATATCTTTGTGCAAAAATATAAACTTAATAAATAGCTTCTATGAATTCAATTTTAAAATCGGTATTATTTATTTTTGCATTTTGTTTCATGTTTTTATCCTGTACTAAAGACGATGCTACCAATCTGTCGTTGACAAAGCAAGCTGTTGCTTTGAAAGTCGGCCAGTCAGACACCTTGAAAGTAACAATCAGTTATACAGGCGACCAGGCCAAAGTTCCGGTGACTATTACTGTTTCAGACAATGAAATTGCCTCTGCAGAGTTTTTGGCTATTCCGGATGAAACCAGTCCGGGTAACTCTTCTTTCAGCCGTACTATTGTTATTAAAGCTTTGTCTTCAGGAAGTGCCAGCGTTGTAATTCATGCCGGTACTCAAAACATAACCTGTCCTACTACAATTACTCAAACGACGCTTGTATTGAACCAGTCAGTTGTACTGAATTACGGTATGGCTATTGAAACAAGCGATAACAATGTTTTTGTAATGTATTTTTTCCCTGAAGCATTTCAACTGGATAGGGAAGGCGGGACATTTGCAGGTAAAGGACAATTTATCCATTTCGAATCGTTTTTCCCTGCAACAAATACTTCACTGCCTGCCGGAACTTTTTCAGAAGATGCAAATGGGGCTGTTAATACGTTTCTTCCGGGAGATTATTATGTAGAAAACGGGCAGTCATATCCGTACGGAACCTATATTGAAACTATTGATAAAAATCAGGTGACTTATACTTTAGTGAAAAGTGGAAAATATACTGTTAAAAATGAAGGTTTGTCTTATTTCATAGAAGGCGATCTTGTAACCGAAACGGATGAAATAGTTCATTTCAGTTATACCGGAGATATTACCGTAGATGATAAAGCCGAGAAGCCGGAAGTAGTAACTCCGCAATTTAGCAAAGGAGATTTATTCTATGTTGGAGATTATTATAATATGGGTTTTTCAAATACGTTTTTTGCTTACATAGAAACAAGTAATGTGGACATTAATTCCAATACGCTGGATGGCGAAGTGCTTATATTGCAGGTGAATACGCATGATTATTGTACGACCAGTATTCCTTCAGGTACTTATAAGGTGCTGACACAATCGCAATATGAAAATTTTGCAGTGAGTCCTTTCACCCTCGTTCCAGGAAACTTCCACCTTTACAGAGGTGAATCCGTTACCGGTGGTTGCTGGTACTACGATACAAATTCCCGCAAAAGGCTTATTTCCGGAAATGTAGAGGTGACTTATGAATCAAATCGTTACGTAGTTAAATACTCCTTGTACGACCGTATTGGCTCATTAGTCACCGGGTCGTTTAATGGAACGTTGAACTTTAAATCGTTGATGTCATCGGCACCGGCTAAAGTAAAATCTGAGTTGTCTAATGAATGTAATCCTGTGTTACTGCCATCTTTGGAGAAAAGCCAATCGACGAATTTCGGACGAATTCATGAGAGTTATTTACGGCCTATGGGAATGAACTAAAGTATTGGTAAAGCTCATTTCGGACAATGGATTAATTATCACAATATTCAGTGTAACCAATTCAGGTGTGGGAATTTTGAGTTTCTTTAAAATAAAAAATCACGGCTTCACTATTTCGAAGCCGTGATTTTTTATTTTAAATAGTCAACTTTTTTTATCTTACAAATATGCAGACAATTAATTATTGACAATAACTTTTTGCCTGTTAATAATGTAGATGCCATTTGCCAGCCCATTGATTGCCTCGTTTCTGGCAACATTGTAACGAATTCTTCGACCGTCAAGGGTGTAAACGTTAACTGAGACATTTGGATCCTGGGAAACGACAGGGCTGGTTTGTGTTGTAAGGCCTGTTACAGTTCTTGTCGATAAAACAATATACAATACTGTCTGATTTCCGGCAACACTAAAGGTAAATGAACCGGTAGCAGGCGAGGCGAGGGGAATGACATGGCTACAAACGGTATAAGTTCCACTTGCATCTTTCTGGGTGAAAACGAAATTTGTAGAGCTATAGGTTGAACCGTTAAGTTCGCTTATATAAGAATCCGTACCTGCATAATTGTCATAGCCAACAAATTTCACTGTGTCAACGGCAATACCGGTCGGTAAATTTACGGTGAATTGTACTCCGGTAGAGAACTTGATGCCTTGTTCGCTTCCCGTAGAATAGGTTTTTGAGTTCGCATTCGTAATACTATAGTTTCCGTTGAATGTCCATGGAGATGCTGAACCCGAAGTTCCCGAATAGGTGCTTTGGGACAAAGTGATATTGCTTATAGTTCCGTTGTTTCCACTCTCTGAGGCTACACCACCTTCGTTTCCAGCAGTCATTATAGCTGCTACCAGGCTGTTCATATAAACTTCCAACATGGTGTAACCTTCAGGATTAGTGGTGATACCATCGGCTGCATTATTAAGGTTTAACCCATTTGCGGTTTCCCATGCATCGGGCATACCATCCTTGTCAGTATCGGTAGGGCAGGGAGTGCTGTTCAAAGTAGGCCACGGACTCCAGTCTGCCGGAGCATTTGCCGGTTTATTGTCATTTTGAGTGTCGATTATACCATAAATATTTCCACTTCCCGTACCTGTATGTGAAGCCACCCCATTGCGGGTATCGTACACCATCAACGTGTCCACCCAATCGCGCGAAAGTGAAGCTCCCGCATATTTCAAGACTTGTTCGTAAGCTTTTTCAGCTGTCTGCGTTGTGGTATAGACGTAATTTATAGGAGTGGTCAGTTTCATTGTATCTTTGGTCGCCTGTGTGAACAGATTATCCACGCTTGAGTTTGATATCTGGGCATAAATACCGTTTGTCCAGTTATCGGTGGTTACTGCACTATTACCATTGATATAATTTCCGTTCACAAAGAAATCGCCCCAAACATGCAGCATCGGAGCAAATGCCGGGTAAGTTTCGCAATATGCTGTTGTACGGATGCCAATACCGGCTATCCTGTACTGAATGGCTGCACTTCTTTGTTTGGTGCCGGGGCCTGGTTTGTAGTAGTTATTTACAATGTTTACATTCATTCCTTCTCCACCATAGCAACCGTTTCCTCCCCAATTGTAAATCACATTGTTGCGCATGTCCATGCGTTCGTCGGTTTGAGTTCCGGCACGTGGCCCCAGGCGTGGTGTGCGGCTATCGTGATGGCAAAGCAGGTTGTGATGATAGCTTGCACCTGAACCACCCCAGTTGCCACCATAGCCATGAGCTCCTTTAACGTGCCCGGAGTTGCGAAGGCTTTGTGAAACGATACACCATTGCAGGGTCATGTTTTTCATACCGTAAACCGAGCAGCACTCGTCTATACTCCAGCTAACCGAGCAGTGGTCAATCATGATATTTTGCTGGTCCATTCCACCCAGTCCGTCGCCCTCATGGTAGGCAACATTTATATTTCCCAGCCTGAAGCGTACAAAACGTATGATGACATTGCTGGCATTGATAGTAAATGGGTAATCGGCAATGCAAATACCATCGCCGGGTGCAGTTTGTCCTGCAATAGTAACATTATCTGTAGAAATACTTAAGGCCGAAGTCAGATGGATAGTGCCGGACACATCAAATACTATGGTTCGTTTTCCGGCTTTATTCAGTACTGAGCGAAGTGTACCTGCCGACCCATCATCCGCTATTGAGGTTACGTGATAAACCGTACCGCCCCGTCCACCTGTAGTGTACCGCCCAAAACCTTCGGCACCCGGGAAAGCGGGAGTGGTTTCTGCAAATGTAAAAGTTGAAATAAGGAGAATTAAAAATGTTACCAGGTGTTTTTTTGTAAATTTTTTCATGTCTGTAGTATTGACCTTTAGATAAGAATAAAGTAAATAGAAATAACAAATCAATTGTATCTTTTCTTGCTCCAAAGTTAAGTGTTTGTTGTTGAAAAAGCGGGCTTGGAAAAACCCGAAAAGTTAGGTTTTTTGGTATATTGTGTGTAAAAATTGATATGTTGGTGAAGTATTCAATAAAATGTACTTCCAAACCAATAAGATCCATTTCAAAGGTCTGACTTTTTTGCAGCGGAGTTGCAGTACATGATATATTAGTACAATTGTTTAAAACAAAAAAAACACGGCCCCACCCAAAAGTGAAGCCGTGACTATAAACTATCAATTATAAACTATTTACTGATGTTTTTCCACCCATTCCCGTGCATTTACAAACGCTTCCACCCACGGAGTGATTTGGTCGCTGTTTTTGCGGTTGGCTGGGTAATGCGCCCATTGCCATGGGAACACGGCACGTTCGGGGTGCGGCATCATTGCCAGGTGGCGGCCATCGGTAGAACAAATACCTGCAACACCGTAGTCCGAACCGTTTGGATTGGCCGGATAGCTGGCGTATGAGTATTTAGCAATGATATTGTATTCATTTTCAGCTTTTGGCAAATAGAATTTTCCTTCGCCGTGAGCCACCCAAACACCCAATTTGCTGCCGCTCAACGAGCCTAACATTACCGAGTTGTTTTCAGGAATATCCAAGCCCACGAAGCTTGATTCAAACTTATGCGAATCGTTGTGCAACATGCGTGGTTTCACGTCGTGATCCGGGTTTACCAGCCCAAGTTCTATCATCAACTGGCAACCGTTACAAATACCAAGACTCAACGTATCATTGCGTTTGTAGAAGTTGTCCAATGCCAGTTTGGCTTTTTCGTTGAAAAGGAATCCGCCTGCCCAACCCTTAGCAGAACCCAATACGTCGGAGTTAGAGAATCCACCGCAGAACACAATCATGTTCACGTCTTCCAGCGTTTCGCGGCCTGTAGCCAGGTCAGTCATGTGAACGTCTTTTACATCAAAACCGGCAAGGTATAATGCATAAGCCATTTCGCGGTCGCCATTGGTTCCTTTTTCGCGGATAATGGCAGCACGCACACCACTTGGTTTGCGGTCTTGCGAGATATTGAATTGTGAGAATTTACCTTTAAAGCTATCGGTAAACGCAAATTCCAACGGTTGGTTTTTATAGTTGTTGAAACGAGCCGAAGCACATATTTCGCCACTTTGTTTGCGATCCAACAAATAAGACGAGCGGAACCAAATATCGCGCAATTCATTGATTGAGAATGAATATGAGGCTGATTTTTTGCTGATTTCTAAACGACGGTCAGCAATAGGAGTAGCAATGCGGGCAAAACCAACACCGTTTCCTTCCAGAATTTTCTCAACTGCTTTACGATCTTTTACCTGAATCAATACACCCGGATTTTCAGCAAACAGAATGTTTACCAATGATGTTTCAGCAATTCCTTCGAGATTTACGTTTAATCCACCATTAGCATTGGCAAAACACATTTCCAATAAAGCGGTAATCATACCACCTTCCGAAATATCGTGACCAGCCAGAATCAAACCTTTGTTTATTAATTCCTGAATGCTGTCGAAAGCAGCTTTGAAATATTCAGCGTCTTGTACGGTTGGAACTTCCTCACCCAGTTTGTTGAGCGTTTGTCCCAGTACCGAACCACCCAATTTGTGTCTGTCGAACGAGAAATCAACGTAATATACAGCCGATTTCGGGTCGTTTACCAATACAGGGCTAACGGTTTTCTTCACGTCGGAAACTTCAGCCCCGGCAGAAATAATCACCGTTCCCGGCGAGAATACTTTGTCGTTGCCATATTTTTGAGTCATCGAAAGTGAATCCTTTCCGGTAGGAATGTTGATGCCCAATGAACAGCAAAAATCGCTACATGCTTCCACGGCTTTGTAAAGACGGGCATCTTCGCCCGGATTGTTGCAAGGCCACATCCAGTTGGCACTCAACGATACACTGTCCAGTCCGTCGGTCAATGGAGCCCAAACGATATTGGTTAATGCTTCGGCAACTGCCAATAACGAACCTGCTTCAGGGTTTACCATTGCTGCCAGCGGTGCATGACCGATAGAAGTAGCGATACCCATATTCCCGCGGTAATCCAACGCCACCACGCCAAGGTCGTTCAATGGCAACTGAATTTCACCCGCACATTGCTGGCGGGCAATTTTACCGGTAATCGAACGGTCCACTTTGTTTGTCAACCAATCTTTACAAGCTACAGATTCTACCTGCAATACGTTTTGGATATATTCCTGCAGTTTGTCTTCGCTGATTTCAACCGGAGCAAATTTTTCGTCAATGGTGCTGTCGGTCATAATGGTGCGTGGCGGTTTGCCAATCATGTAGTCCAAACGCAAATCGATTGGTTTCTGGCCATCTGCTTGTTCGAAAACAAATTTCATGTCGCCGGTTGTTTCGCCGACCACGTACATTGGAGCACGTTCACGCTCGGCAATGCGGCGCACAGCGTCAATATCTTTTTCAGGAATAACCATTCCCATGCGTTCCTGGCTCTCATTACCCACAATTTCTTTGGCACTCAAAGTCGGGTCGCCTACAGGAAGCGCGTTCAAATCTATTTTACCACCGGTACTTTCTACCAATTCCGACAAACAGTTAAGGTGTCCGCCTGCACCGTGGTCATGGATAGAAACAATCGGGTTGACATCTGCTTCTGCCAGCGTACGAATCACGTTCGAAACACGTTTCTGCATTTCAGGGTTTGCGCGTTGTACAGCGTTTAGCTCAATAGCGTTGTCGTATTCACCTGTTTGTACTGACGATACAGCAGCACCACCCATACCAATGCGGTAGTTATCGCCACCCATTACCACTACTTTTTCACCGGCCACTACTTCGCCTTTCAGTGCGTCGCGCATAGTTCCGAAACCAACACCACCGGCCAACATAATTACTTTGTCGTAACCGAATTTCTTGCTATTTTCTTCATGCTCAAAAGTCAGCAACGAACCGCAGATAAGGGGTTGTCCGAATTTATTTCCAAAATCGGAAGCTCCGTTCGAAGCTTTGATAAGGATTTGCTCCGGAGTTTGGTATAACCATTTGCGCGGGTTAATTGCTTTTTCCCACGGGTGGCTGCCGTTTTCTGAGTTACGGGCGTATGAAGTCATATAAACTGCAGTTCCGGCAATAGGCAAACTGGCTTTTCCTCCGCCCAGGCGGTCACGGATTTCACCACCAGCTCCGGTAGCTGCACCGTTGAAAGGCTCAACAGTAGTTGGGAAGTTATGTGTTTCGGCTTTCAGCGAAATTACCGATTCAATTTCTTTTACCTGGAAATAATCAGGTTTATCGCCACTTGCCGGAGCAAATTGTTCGATTTTTGGACCGGCATTGAAAGCCACGTTGTCTTTGTAAGCCGAAACCAGTTTGTTTGGATTTTCTTCCGATGTTTTGCGAATCATTTTAAATAATGACAACTCTTTTTCTTCGCCATCGATTACAAACTGGCCATTGAAAATTTTATGACGGCAATGTTCCGAGTTTACCTGAGAGAAACCGAAAACTTCGCTGTCGGTAAGTTTACGGCCAATTTTTTCGGCAATGCCGTTCAAATAAGCAACTTCGTCCGGACTCAGCGCCAAACCTTCCTTGGCACTGTATGCAGCTATGTCATCAATTTCAATAATTGGATCGGGCTGTTTGTTTACCGTGAAGATTTCCTGATTCAAACCGGTGTAGATGCGCTGAAGCATTGGGTCATATTCCAGGCCGCCTTTTACCGACGGCGTGTTAGGAACCAGGCTGTACTCTTCAATACGAACAATGCCGCTAACTCCCATGTTTTGGGTAATTTCAACGGCATTTGTACTCCAGGGGGTAATCATTTCGCGGCGTGGACCGACGTAATTTCCTTCGACAGTTTCGGTTTCGAGCAACTTAGCTTCACCAAAAAGCCATTCTAACTTTCGGACTTCATCAGCCGCAAGCGGATGATTCGTTTGCACTGCATAAAGATGCTGGGCGGGAGTTCGGAAAAATTGAATCATAATTTATTTTGAAGTAATGATGTTTTTATATTGTGTGTAAAGTGCAGATTTATTGCCTTTTATGCGGCAGTGAATACGTGTTGCAATTCGAATGCAAAGATAGTCTTTTTAAGCGGTTTCTGAAATACATTATTGTCTTAAATGTATTTGATAATGGGAAAATAACAATCTTGGAAATTATACAACTAAAAGTGTATTTTAATGGGAAAAAGGAGTTATTCATTTAATTCAATTGACTGACTAGTTAACTGTTTTCTGAGTCTGTATTTCTAAAATATGGGTTTTTCTTTGAACTATTACTGTTATTTCGTAAGTAAATAGGTTGTGTATCAAAATTATATATTGCTTTTGTACAATATATAAATGCAACTTCTAAATTGTACAAAATGTGGGTGGATAGAGAAATAAAAGCAGAATTAGTTGATTTGGCTTTGCACTATCCGGTGGTAATGATAATAGGTCTCCGGTGAGTCTGAAAGAACCTATTTGGCGCATCAGTTTTTTACTACAAGTATTTGTTTTTATAGTTGATTAAAACAATTGATAATAAATAGTTGTTATGCTCTACTAAAATTGAATTAATAAAAGTAGAGAACAGGCAAATGTTAGAAAACAGAATTGACAAACGAATACTGAAAGAGCGACTTATGAATGAGTCATTTAAACGTAGAACTCTTTCTTTTTATAAGTACTTTAACATTGAAAATCCGCAAGAATTTCGGAATGAGTTGTACCGAAATATGGATGCAATGAGTTGCTTTGGACGGATTTATGTGGCTCATGAAGGTATTAATGCCCAAATGAACGTTCCCGAACAGAATGTAGAAGAGTTTATGGAATATCTGTATTCAATTTCTGAATTGAATAATGTACCCATCAAATGGGCGATTGAGGACGATGGAAAATCATTTTATAAGTTGACAATCAAGGTGCGTCCAAAAATTGTGGCTGACGGACTTGAAAATAATACTTACGATTTGTCGAAGGTTGGAAAACATCTTACTGCACTTGAGTTTCACGATGCGATTGACAAACCCGGAACCATTGTGGTGGATATGCGCAATCATTACGAAAGTGAAATCGGACATTTTAAAAATGCGTTTTGTCCTGATGTAGACACATTCCGTGAAGAAATTCAAATGGTGCTGGATAAGTATAAAGATGATAAAGACAAAGAGTTTTTATTGTATTGTACCGGTGGCATTCGTTGCGAAAAAGCAAGTTTATTCCTTATTAATAACGGTTTTGATAATGTGTCGCAACTCTATGGCGGCATTATTGAATATGCTCAGCAAATCAAGAAATTGGGAGTTGAATCCAAATTTTACGGCAAAAACTTTGTGTTTGATGAACGCTTGGGCGAATCGGTTGACGGCCAGGTGATTTCGCGCTGCCACCAATGCGGAAAACCAGCAGATACACATACCAATTGCGCTAATTCCGATTGCCACTTGCTGTTTATCCAATGCCCGGAATGCCGTGCGAAATACGAAGGATGCTGTAGCGAAGATTGCCGTGAAATAACGCATTTGTCGCTTGATGAACGCCGCAAAATGCGCCAGCAAAATGCGGCTAAATATGCCGATAGCAAAATTTTCAAAAGCCGCTTGCGACCCAAGCTGGCTAATAAGGTCGTAAATGACTAATTTCTGGCAAAAAATTACCGGCCCGATCATTGCATTGGCGCCCATGGAAGATGTTACCGATACGGTTTTTCGGGAAGTCATACGGTCTGTGTCGGATGCGGATGCCTTGAATGTTCTGTTCACGGAATTCACATCTACCGACGGACTTTGTCACGAAATTGGTCGTGAAAATGTAAGCAGTCGGTTAGTTGTGAGCGATTCGGAGCGTGAATGGCTCGATAGAACAAATACCAAACTGGTTGCACAAATCTGGGGTTCGGATCCGGATAAATTCCGCCAAAGCGCAGAGCTAATTTCCGCAATGGGACAATTCGATGGCATTGATATCAACATGGGTTGCCCGGTAAAGAAGGTGGTGAAAAACAAGAGTTGTTCGGCCTTAATCAATTATCCTGAACTGGCCAGGGAGATTATTATTGCTACCAAAGAAGGAACGCATTTGCCGGTGAGCGTGAAGACCCGAATTGGTTTTAATGCGGTTATTACCGAAAAATGGATTGGAAATTTGCTGGACGAACACCCAGCAGCAATAACCATTCATGGACGTACGCAAAAAATGCTTTCAACAGGCAATGCCATGTGGGATGAAATTGGAAAAGCTGTTCAGTTACGGAATGAACGTAATTCAGATACGTTGATTCTTGGGAACGGTGATGTCGACAGTTATTCAAAAGCCATCCAGCATATTGGTGAGTTTGGCGTGGACGGTGTAATGGTGGGAACGGGTGTTTTTAAAAATCCGTGGATGTTCAATAAATCGCAATCAGAAATATCCATGGAAATGCGCATTGCCCTATTGACGAAACATATTACACTCTATGATAAAACCTGGAGAAAAACACAGAATTTCAATGTGTTGAAACGATTTTTTAAAATCTATCTCAATGGTTTTGATGGTGCTGCCCATTGGCGCGACAAACTAATGCATACCAAAAGTTGCGACGAAGCGCTGGAAGTAATAAAGCTGTTGCAACTCTGCTAGATTCCCAGCAGTGTTTCCAGATAATGTTTCCCAATGCCATACACCTTTTTTATGGCGGCAATATTATCCAGGATTTGTTGCTTGTCGGGGTTTACTTTCGTTGTTTTTTTGCCGACAATCATCACATTTTTAGGTGTGTGTTCCAGCGAAATGAATTCAAAAACATTGGTTTTGTACCCGTGAGCCTCCATAATCATGGCGCGGAGTGTGTCGGTAATAATCTCGGCCTGGCGCTCTTTCAAAATGCCGAACTTCGTAATGTTGCCAAGTTCGTTGGTTACATTCATGGCTTTGCGGATTTGCTTGTGGCAACACGGCGCGCAAACAATTAATGATGCATCAGACTGGATTCCACGGTAAATGGCGTCATCGGTGGCCGTGTCGCAGGCATGCAAGGCAATTAGGATGTCAATCTTTTCGAGGGTTGTGTCGGCAATGGTTCCTTTTTCAAATTTCAACTGGCCAAAATTAGCTTTTTCGGCAATAGCATTGCAGGTATTCACTAAATCTTCCCGAAACTCAACGCCGGTCATATTCACGGCATGTTTCAGATTGTTCGTCAGGTAATCGTACAGCGCAAAAGTCAGGTAGCCTTTGCCCGAACCCATATCCACCACATGAAAGTTTTCCGGAAGTGCCAGCTCGTTCAAATTGGGTGCAAGCAATTCAATGTATTTATTGATTTGGCGGTACTTGTCGCTCATTACGCGGCGAAGTTCAAAACCGGCATTGGTGATGCCCAGTTCCCGCAGGTAAATATTATCTTTCAGATCAATCAGTTTGTCTTTGATCCTGTCGTGCGTAAAAGTAGTAGGGGATTGAACGGTTGCAGTTGCCGATTTTAATTGAATTTTTCCGGTTGGCAGGGTGTAGAGATTGATGCTATTGTTCGTGGCTAGTAGTTCTGCGTTATTGAAATCGGCATCAATGGCTTTTGAAATCAGATCAATGCCTTCAACGATGTCGTAATTTTTGGTGATATCCTTTGTGTTATGACGGTAAACAAAATTTAAACAGTAACCTTTTTTCAGTTCTACAGCCGTAATGATGATTTTCTTCAAGTCGGAAGCTTTGTCTTTTTTGGCTGTAAGTGACAATTTTACCAACTCTTTGTTGTCAATAGCTGATTGAAGTTTCTCAATGAATATGTGTTTGTTTGTTTTCACGCTGTAACTGAATTTGAAATTGGCTACAAAGATAATCCTTTTTGGCCGGATATGAGGGAATACATAAAAAAACAATGAGAATCCTGTTTGGTAAGACTCTCATTGGTAAATTGTTGTATGTGGTTTTAAATCAACCAAAAAACCATTTGTGTAATTCGCCGTAGTGTTTTTTATACATAACAAAACTGTCTTCCATAATTTGAAGTGCCGTTTCCTTATCGAAGAATTTTTCAATAACCACGGTTTTGTTTTCCAGTTTGGTATAATCTTCGAAGAAACTCATGGTTTCTGAAATCAGATATTGCGGAAGTTCCGAAATATCGTTGTAATGATTTACGCTTGGATCACCGGCAGCAACAGCAATAATTTTATCATCCGCTTCACCATTATCCAGCATTCGCATTACACCAATTACTTTTGCTTCTACAATACAAAGCGGCACCACTTCTATTTGCGAAAGAATAAGAATATCCAACGGGTCATGGTCATCGCAATAGCTTTGCGGGATAAAACCGTAGTTGTGAGGGTAATACATGGACGAATATAGAACCCTGTCTAAACGAAGCAATCCGCTTTCTTTATCCAGCTCGTATTTTGCACGGTTTCCTTTAGGAATTTCGATGATACCTTTTACAACATCGGGACTTTCGGTGTGTGGCACAACCTGGTGCCATGGATTAAAATTATTTCTCATGTATTTTTTGTCTTTTTATAGTTTGCAAAAGTAAATAATAAAACTTACTTACAGAATGAAAGTTGAATTTATTTTGTTGATTTAATATCTTTTCCTTTTTAATGAAAAATCAATTATTTGAATTTAATATGTTATTTCATATATCTTTGTTGTAGTGCGAATTGGGCGGACGAATTATTGTCAGGAATGATTGCTTTCCGGTAATAGTTTTTTTATAAAAATGACAACTTTATTTTATGGTGTTCAGCCACAGTTTCAATGTGGAACATAGATTCTCTACCCGGAAACGACCAGTCATAAATAAGTAACTTCCAATTTGTAAGTTGATTTGTGATTTAATAAATCGGGTAAATTGGTTGATTTAGAATTGTAAGTTCAATATTTTGTCTTTAAATTTTATAAACTCTTACATAATCAACGCACAATGTGTCCGGAAATAAGGTGGTGTTGTCCGGTTCTCCGGGCCATTTGCCGCCTACTGCCATATTCAGGATGATGTAAAATGGTAGTTGAAATTCTCCGGTGTTGTGTTTACTTGTTTTGATCTTACATGTAAAGTATTTTTTACCATCCAAAAACCATTTAACACTGCTTTTGTCCCATTCCACAGCGTAAGTATGGAACTGTCGTACATTGCAGTTAGTTGTTTCCGTGAGGCTTATCAGCCCGTCATTGTCCCAATGCATGGCGCTGTGAATTTTATCTTCGGTATTCACATGTTCCATAATGTCAATTTCGCCACATTTCGGACTTCCAACTTCATTTATATTTTGGCCTAATAACCAAAAGGCCGGCCACAATCCCTTGCCAGTTGATGTTTTTATACGGGCTTCTATTTTTCCATACTTAAAATAGAATTTTGTATCGGTTGAGAGTCTGGCCGACGTATATTTTGCCTGTTGAAAATCTTCCTTCCGGGCAATGATATGTAAATTACCGTTTTTTACGATGCTGTTTTCGGCACGACGGTTTGTATAATGTTGCAATTCACTGTTTTTTATATTTCCAACCTCATGAATCCATTTGGTAGAGTCGGGGAGGCCTGTATAATTGAATTCGTCAGACCATATCAACTTCCACGATTGCGCTTCAAGTTGAATTGAAAAAAGAATAAATACCAGAATTAAATACTTTTTCATTGTCAAATAATTACTTATTGTTTTGTGCTCAGGTTAAAAGTATTCCCGAAGATTATGCGGATTTTATACAGATTATAGTCTGCATTTCTCAGCATAATCTGCGGGAATTAAATGTAGATAAAGTTTGAGTTTTGAAAAACCCGAAATTCTTTTTATCCGAGAATCTGAGAAGCGTGGATTTTCGTATTTACTTCTTTCGGCAGCATGATGCGGGTAATTGTTCCTGTTTCGTCAATGATAAAAGTGGTTCGGAATGTGCCCATGTATTGTTTGCCATACAATGATTTTTTGCCCCAGGTTCCAAATACTTCCGAAAGTTTTTTGTCTGTGTCGGCAATCAGGTTAAAAGGTAAGTTTTGTTTGGCTATGAATTTCTGGTGGGATGAAGCACTGTCGGTACTAACGCCAATCACTTCATAGCCTTCCTTACGTAAATCGTCGTAGTTGTCGCGCAAACTGCATGCCTGCGCTGTGCAGCCTGGCGTATTGTCTTTCGGATAAAAGTATAAAACCAGTTTTTTGCCTGCAAAATCAGCCAGTTTAATTTCTTTACCATTCTGATTCACTCCCAACACAGCGGGAGCTTTGTCGCCTACTTGTAATGCCATAATAAAATTTTTTTAATGACCCCCAACCCCCTAAAGGGCGCTATATGGAAGTGTAACTATTTATATTAAACAACCACCCCCAAAGGAGGTGGATTTAAAATGCAGAAGGCATAGCCTTCTTAGATTAGCTCTTTAAGCAAGTGCAACTCGTTAGTCAAACAATGTGAACTGTTTCCCATTGGATTCCTCTTT
>Ga0208789_1000531_pt1 | contig 34288 bp, 30 predicted proteins | sample Methanotroph_Enr_FD_187368 | JGI IMG/M metagenome (GOLD analysis project Ga0208789, IMG submission 187368) | Enriched soil microbial communities from Old Woman Creek wetland in Ohio, USA - Methanotroph_Enrichment_5 (SPAdes) (version 2) | ecosystem: Environmental > Terrestrial > Soil > Wetlands...
GACCGAGGCTATGGGCATTTGGCGGTTTGCGGGAGCATTCGCTGTCGTGAAACGACAAAGTGAATGCGGGAGCAAAACCGCCGGAATGCACGTCAGCCAGCCAATGAACATAGGCGTGTGTTATGTGGAGTAATTATTTGTTAATATCATTTATAATACTTTCACAAGTGTCTAATATAATTCTTAAATCACATCTAAAAAACTCTCTTCTTGAAGTCAATCTATATTTTTCAAGTTTTTTGTGTATAAGTTTTTCTGCCTCAATGCAGTCTTTGGTGTAGAAACTATTTATTACAAAGAAATTGTCAATTGAACTCGTATTTGATAATTCTTTCTTGCGTTCTTCTGGACTTCTTTGAGTTAAACCGACTTTGAAAATATTTTCTTCATGTGAAGGTTGTCTCATAACATAAATATAACCAGCATTTTTGTCATTATATACTTTAACCTTGTTGGCTGTTGTTACTCCTTTAGGGTTAGTATAAAAAATATCGTTTCTTTCAACCCATGTCTTACCAACTATTTTACGGCCTTTTTTGTCAAAACCCTCTTCATCAATACCAAGTCGCTTCCAATAACCTGATTTCTCAATTTTAAAACTAGTATCATCTAATTCTTTACTTTCTATAATAGTTTGAGAATTTGATTCTAGATAGTAAAATGGTTTTGCATATATTTTAAACTTATTTGGGACTAAGGCATATTGTCTTCTCGAAACAGGTCCTTTCATTATTGAGTTTAAAGTAGTATTATAAGTTACATCAACTAATTTTTCTTCATTTTCAAAGACATAGTATGGAAGTGCTAAGCAAAATTTTGCAAAATCAAACACAGCATCATATTCACTTAAACTATTCAAGAAGTTTTTAATATATTCCTTCAAATTATCTTCATGCAAAGAATTCTCTCTTGTGAATATTGCATTAAAATCGTCTGTAATGATATTGTAGCTAATATTTTCATCTCTAGCAACATGTCGAATATCAATATGTCTTGTTTCTAAGTCAAATAATGCTGCAATCGAATACTGCCACATGTCATCTCTTTCTTGAAAATGTACAACTTCTGTATCACCTTCATAGTCAATCTCTAAACCAATTGACTTTTTAAATTTGGTTATTGATTTTTCAATACTTTTTCTGTTGTGTTTACTTAGATATTCTTCAGCTTCCAATTTATCAAATGTTTCACCTGCTTGCATTAATATTGAGACTTCATTACTTTGTCGGATCAATGATAAGCCACCAATAATAAAGGTCTTTCCATTGGTATTAGAAAAGTTTATTTCATCAAAACCAGTTGTAAATGAAAAATGAAATATAACTTTTTCTGGGATATTTTCATATAAATCAATGTCTTCTAATTTAAAATCTGGCTTAGTAACAAAGTCTAAGAAATCAATAAGTGAGATACCATATGATTCTTCTGATTCAATTAGTTGAATAATTGAATTATGATGATTGAAAATGAAAAAAGGTTCTAACACATTAAACGAAGTTGGAAATGATTTTGGACCATATTTTAGATACCTAGTTGAATATTCTTGTAAATATGATCTTAATAACTGTTCATTAAAGCGTTCCAGTCCATTTTTTAGCTGTATCAAAACTATCTGTCTACCAGTATCAAATTGTTGTTTCAGTTTTTTCCATAATTCCGGATTCTTCTCTTTGATTTTTTCAAAATCAAAGGAATTGTCGGGAAAATTATATTTCGAAAAGAGTTCTTTAAATCTCATTTCCATCTCGCATAGTTTTTTTTTTATTATTCCACATAACGACTGAGGCTATGGGCATTGGCGGTTTGCGGGAGCATTCGCTGTCGTGGAACGACAAAGTGAATGCGGGAGCAAAGCTGCCGGAATGCACGTCAGCCAGCCAATGAACATAGGCGTGTGTTAGCAGTAGTTAATTGTGTTTTCGGATATATTTTTCTTTAAATTCGCTGAATAGTTGAGAGTCTCCTGAATACTTGTCATCAAAATAGAATACTTTCTTGTCTGCCAATAACATAAATTGTCGGGATCTTGTCGAACTATATTCGTGAAGTTTGTGATTCCTACAAGAGACTTGTATTTGATTTAAGTCACCAATTATTTCAGGTATAACTATTTTGTCAATTGGGTTCCAACCATGTCTTTCCGAACCTTTTAGTCGATATTTTTCATTGTTTTTTGTCAAGGTATAACTTTCAAAATTAAATGAGCAACCTTGGCTTTGAAATACAATAATAATGGTGTCTGATTTCAAAAGAGTTTCTTTGGTAATCACATTCCTGAATTCATATTTATAGTTGTTGAAAATTCGTATTGTTGTGTCGCCTCGCAAAGTGAAAGACGTTTTAGTCTTTTGTTGAAAAACAGATATAACTTCAAATTCATAGTCATTGTTTTTCAAACTATCCCATTTAAGTGTTGTCGTTTTAGCTATAGAGTCGTACTTAATGTTATGTGTTTTGATAGTATCGTCATTCGAAATAAGATTGAAGTCGTATAATAGGTTTCTATTTATACTACTGTCACAAATAATAGTTAATGAGTTTGTTTTGCCAACTTTTGAGTCGTGATTTTGACTTTGGCAGGCTGCAAAAAAGCATACAACACAAATTATAATTCCATATTTCAAAACAAAAAACTTTCTCAATTTGTCCAAGTTAATTTCAATGTTCATAAGCTGCTTTTTTGTTTTTTTTAATTACTGCTAACGACCGAGGCTATGGGCATTTGGCGGTTTGCGGGAGCATTCGCTGTCGTGGAACGACAAAGAGAATGCGGGAGCAAAACTGCCGGAATGCACGTCAGCCAGCCAATGAACATAGGCGTGTGTTAGGGGTTAGGGCATTGTTGTAATCACATTTTTTTCTTTAAAAACAATGTCACTTTGTCTATAAACGATACTGTCTGGTAAATTGTCTTTGCCAATATTTAATAAATAGTCTGGGTTAATTATGTTGTTTACTCCAATTTCACTCATAGTCTGAATAGCCCCTGATTTAGTTCTTTTTAGTCGTTTGTAACTGACAATCGGAAAATGAATTTCATCTTTAATCTTGTAAGCGTATAGACATTTTGAATATAAAGTTAACGGAACTGATTGCATAGGTAGAATTGGATTAATCTTTTTGAATAAAGGTTCGCATATTAGAAAATCCGCTGACCAATAAGTGTATGTTTTTATCGTATCAAGAGTTGAAAGATAAAATACACCATTTTTCGTTTCAGTCAAAAGATTAACAATGCTGTCATTACTATAAATTAGTCGTGCTTTTGTGTCCGATAGTATCTCCAACTTGAAATTATAATTATCGTATTTTTGAGCTTCGCTTTCAAATGTATAAGGTTTAATGTCAATGTATAATAGCATTTCGTCAAAACTTGATATAAACATTCTGATAGAGTCAAGATTTTTTGTGGTTTTGTCTTTGGTTGACAATATTAGTTCTCCAGTTGTAATTGAACTTCGTTCGTAAATTTGTGGATAAATAGGTTTGTTTTGTTCACATGCTACAAAAACAAGTGAGAATATCAAAAAAGTGTAGAAATTGAAAATTCGTGTTTTCATGTTAAATATCTATTTAGTTTTTGCTGTAAAACTCATTTTTTCACATTGTTGAGTGAGATCGTTTATATTAAGAATCTAATTTCTCAATCATTGTCAAGCTGTTGTCTTATTTTTTTTTGCCTTACCCCTAACGACCGAGGCTATGGGCATCCTGCGGTTTGCGGGCGTATTCGCTGTCGTGGAACGACAAAGTGAATGCGGGCGCAAAACCTCCAAATTGCACGTCAGCCAGCAGGTGAACATAGGCGTGTGTTAGCGGTTAGGTGTTTTTTCTAATTTCTTCTTTCCAAAAACATCATATTCTTGAAATGCTCTCAATGACACTTTCATTTTTTTAGGGATAATTCGAGAGCAGTTGCAAATCCCAAATAGTTACAGAATATGGTGGAATTGTTGTGTTGTTAAAATATGTCCCATAGCCAAGTTCCTGTGGAAGTACAATCCTTCGAATCTCACCGGTTTTCATCTGTTTCAGGTTTTCAGCGAATCCTTTTATTAATACGTCTAATCGGAAAGGTTGTGGTGTCGCTGAGCTGTCGTTCAAAACAGAGTTTCCCTGATATGTCTGATCAAAAACAAATCCTGTTATTAACTTCCCCCTGTAGTTTATAGATACCCATGAAGTGTCGGAGAGATTTCCAGGGGACTGAGTTCCTTGCGAAAGAATCTTATAGTAGAAACTGTGTCCACCCCTGTCGAGAGGAATCTGGTACAGCATATAATCCGAGCTGTCTTTCATGTGTTTGAAATAATCTTTGTTTTTTGTATTCCAGTCTGCGTAAAGAACCTCGGGATCATTTGGTGATTTACACGACACTGTCAAAATGCAAATAAGAAAAGGAATTAGAAACTTGTTCATAGGTCAATAACTTTAATAATCTATTCTTTGGTTGTTTAGTTGTTTTTTCTTTCAGTCAAACATGGGTTGATTTGCAATTTCCCGTTCGTTCTCTTTTTTTTTACACTTACCGCTAACGACCGAGGCTATGGGCATTTGGCGGTCTGCGGGAGCATTTGCTGTCGTGAAACGACAAAGTGAATGCGGGAGCAAAGACCGCGAAATGCACGTCAGCCAGCCAATGAACATAGGCGTGTGTTAGGGCATCGGTGTTTGTTACATATAACTTTTGTATTTTGTCAACTCAGATTCTTTTTATTTTTATAGGTAAATCAACTTTGTCATATTGTATATTTTCTGTTTTTATTTCAATTACTTTTCCGTCTTTAATTTTTGCTACAAAACGTTTTGTCGGTACATTTAAATATAATTCACCACCATTTATTTGAGTCTCTCTATTGTCGTATTCTTCTTCTATTTCTCCAGAAAACCAGTCTGCGAATACCTTCCCTTTCTCTGTTTTCCGCATTTTAAAAAGCCAGTTAAGTTTAAATATGTAGTTCTCGCAACCATTCGTCAGTTTAGACAAGTACAAACTATCGTTTTGAATTATCCATGTTCCTATATATCCTCTCCAACAAGCAGTAGAAGTACATATAGTGTTAGAATAATTAAGAATTCTTTTCTCTAAGGGTGGAAATATTTTTATCAGAGTGTCTAGTGGGTAAGTGTATATGTAAATTGTATCTGATTTATATATTAATCTGTCACCAGACTGTTCTGTAGCAGAAGTCTTCACAAAAAGCAAAACGAATATTAATAATATAACGGCTCTCATTTTAGTCTTAGTATTTTAGTCTTTATCCGTAAATATTTGTTTTTGTCTGTTTAGTTATTTGTCAAAAAGAAAGCATTGTTTATTATTGTTGTCAACTTTCTAACGATTTTCTAAGTAGTGAAAAGTGTTTTTTCTTTTTTTTACACTGTGCCCTAACGACCGAGGCTATGGGCATCCTGCGGTTTGCGGGCGTATTCGCTGTTGTGAAACGACAAAGTGAATGCGGGAGCAAAACCTCCAAATTGCACGTCAGCCAGCAGGTGAACATAGGCGTGTGTTAGGCGTTCGTAGCTTTGTCAGCAAGTTTGTTTTTCGTCCGCTGGTTTACGCTAAAAGTCCGTTTGTTGCACCGTCAGTCAGTATTTTTGTTTCTTTCTTTTCGACCAACAACGGAGTCGTCAAGTTAATAGTTTTTCTTAAATTATGGTTGCATAATTTCAATGATTCTTGTTTCTAGGTCTGATTCTATATTTGTGTTTTCGGATTTTTACAAGTCTGCACTATTTTCACCATGTCATTAGCTTGCCTAGAAGAAACAACACTACTCCAATTATCAACGATAATGTGTAGGTTGGATATTCAATTAAATACCATCCCCAAAACATGTCGGACTTATCAATGTTTTCATCATTCATTCCACGATACCACGATAATAACCCTGATACCGAAATGGTTATAATCCCAATTATAGTCAAAATAGTTCCTAAGTTATGCATATATTTCCATTAATATGATTAAATTCCTGAATTCGTTCCGCAGAATTTCATAGAATTCAGTCGAAATAGAACAGGTGTTTTTCTTTTCCAAATTTAAGTCAAATAAACTAACAAATTCTCCTTGTTTTCAGTCGTTATGGTCGTAATATGAATCACAAGTCGTTTTTTTGTCTTTTCTTCCATAAAAATCTGCGAAGAATTGTCCGCAAAGCAAAAGTTAGAAAGTCAGCAAATTTTGTCGTTACAGAATCGTCAAGTCGAGTTACGGAGCGGACAGTTCGTCAAAGATTTTATCCCAAATTGCAGAACTGTCTTTTCATTCCTGCTATGACGCCTAACGACCGAGGCTATGGGCATTTGGCGGTTTGCGGGAGCGTTCGCTGTCGTGAAACGACAAAGTGAATGCGGGAGCAAAACTGCCGAAATGCATGTCAGCCAGCCAATGCGCATAGGCGTGTGTTAGCGGTTGTTGTTATCTTTTCTTCAAAACGTCTAAAGCAGTAGTCAATAGACCTTTTGCTGTTTCGAGAATTGAATTGTCGTCTTTAAGTTTTCTTGATTTATAAATAGTTGGAGACTTATAAATACCATTGACTGAGTTTATAATAAGCTCATCTTTTAAGTCTACCTTTTGAATAATATCTGCGTATGCTTTGACCGTCAATGCGACAGCAGATTTAAAAGCATATTCTTCTTGAAAGTTTCGTTCTTTGTTATATTGTGCAATAGAATAAAAAAGTAAAAAGAAAAATGGCAATGTTTTTATAGAGTTCGTAATTAATAAAGTTGGAGAAAAATCAGTATGAATAACTCCCCAATAGCCAAAACCATTAGTAAATATTGTCAATACTGCCATGAAGGTTAATGCAGACATTCCAATGACTATTAACAGCCATTTGCCAACTGGCTTCTCTAGTTCGTTCTTTCTTTGTTTAAAAGTCTCGAATAATGAAGCACCTACTTCTCTGCCAATAAGTTCGTTAAGGTAATTATTTCTTTCTTCAAAAAATAATTTTTTATCTTCAACAAATTCCAACTTCAAATCAAATTCAATAATTTGTTCATTGAGTCTTTTAACTTGTTCATTGAGCGTTTTTTCTTGATTTGTAAAAGTTTCTTTTTGTTTTAAGAAGTATGTTTGTTGTGTCTCAGTTTGTTTCTTTTGAGTTTCAAAGTTTTGAGTTTGTTGGTTTAATATTGAATTGATTTTTTCATTTGTTGAAGTGCTTTGAGTTAGCAGTTGATTTATTTGATTTGTGTTTGAATTTGAACTTTGTAAGTTGTTCGTTATTTGTTGTAATTCGCTGGTTTTCTGATTTACAAAGCTCTGAAGTTTTTTCTTCTCTGCACTAAGGCTTTCTTGTTGAATTTTTAGTTCCTCAATGTTGTCTTTTAAAAGTTTACTCGAAATGCCAAGTCCCTCATTTAATTCAACTATTTTAACTTCATTTGAATCATGTACTTTCCTAACTGATTTGTCCCAAAAACCATTCGCAATTTGGAAGTAAACAAGACGATTTATGAACCCTACAGAATTTACAAGATTTTGCAGATTCTTTGTAACAATAAGGTTGTAAATACTTTGTATGTCATTTGCAAGATTTCCTCCTCCGTATTCATTACGAAAGTCGTACTGAAAAGGTATAAAATATCCATTATCTTCAATTTCGATTACAAATTGCTTTAATAATCTGTTTAGGATAGTGACGTATTCTTTTACAGAGAATCGGTCAATTTTTATACTTTCAATGTCTTTTTCTACAAAAACTTCTGATAAAATTGAATCAATATTCAAGTTCTGAATATTCGTAATTCTTGTTTTAATGTCAATGATTTGATTATTATCCATTTGTCTGTCTTTATTTTTTTTTACAATAACCGCTAACGACCGAGGCTATGGGCATTTGGCGGTTTGCGGGAGCATTCGCTGTCGTGAAACGACAAGGTGAATGCGGGCGCAAAACTGCCGGAATGCACGTCAGCCAGCCAATGAACATAGGCGTGTGTTAGCAGTAGTATTTTAATTGTTTATCTGGTTTATGACATCAATTGTGTTATCAATATATCTTCTTGGACTGCCTGAAGTTTGTTCTCTTTGTTTCTGTAACAGTTTTAATGCTTTAGTCTTTTTATTTGTTCCAAATTCTGTTTCAATAGAAGTTACCCAATCTAAAATATAATGTTTTATCTTACTGGTTCTAAAAGGAACAACACAGTCGAAATAAAACTCTTTACCAAGAAGTGTATCCAAATTTTCATTAATAATTTTTTCAGCTGTGTTGTGAATAACTATACCATAAAATGTCACATCTTCTTCTAGCAAATAGGCATCAATTAATGGTTGTCCAAAAAAAATTTGTCTTGATATATTGACACTCATTTCACCATGTGAAATTACTCCTTTTAAAGGAATCCCAGATTCTACGGCTTTTGCAAACAACCAACTTGCTGCATATGTCAGTATTTCCAGACAACCTTTTGAGTCATTTTTTGTGAAAATAACTATGCTATCTGAAAAACTAACTGTTTTCAATGGGTCAGACTCAAAATTAAGTTCTTCTGGCAGTGGATTAGGAATTTCTAGAGTAGTTCGGTGTTTTGAGAATTCCTCCAACATTTTGTAAATAGTTTCATGAGAATTTCGCATAACCATATCTTTAAAACCCATTATGTCTAAAAAACAAACAAATCTTTTATCAGTAACGTTCCAAGGCTTTTTAATTGCAACTTTTCCTTCTTCAATAGTTTTTGCCATATTTTATCAATTGATTATTCGTGTTATTTGTTTAAGTTTGAGACATTGTTTTGTGAAAGTAAAAGGTCTTTCTAATCCATTTCTAATGGTTGCCCAATTTTACATTGTATTCCATTACACTTAAATCGTTGTGAATATCTATTTCCATCAATGTCCTCAAACTTCAAGTCAAAATTGTAAACAAAATTATTGGCATTCATCGTTTTATTCAAAGAATTGAACACTAAAGTAGTTGTCTCTCCTTTAGAAAGTCTTGTGTCGTTTATTCTGTTATCAATCGTTAATAAATCACCTCCTTCAATCAAATCTACTTTTAATAATTTACACTGTCCACCTTTGTTTGTCAATTCAATTTTAAGCCAATTCGAGGATCCAATTCCATTTTCTTGGTAGAAAATGGGCATTATATCATTTTTTCGTATTCTTTTTGCAATTTCTTTTTCCTTTTCAACCAATTCCTGTTCGTTTTTTTGGGCAATCGTTCTTTCTTTTAAAACCTCAATTTGCTCTCTAAACAATCTATTTGACTCATCCATATGTTCTGCTTGCACAGATAACTGTTGAGTTTGCATAGCACTTTGCGTTGCAATGTCTGTAAGACTCTGTATTTGTTTTTCTTTGTCTTTATCACGAGTGAAAAGTTTGAAGAACGCATATATACCTGCTATTACTGCTATCAAAGCTCCTAGAGCTTGAATCCAGTCGGTTATTGAAATTCCGCCATAGAAAAAGTGTCCATTTGATATTGTATCCATCTGAATATGTTTTTTTAATATTACTGCTAACGACCGAGGCTATGGGCATTGGCGGTTTGCGGGAGCGTTCGCTGTCGTGGAACGACAAAGTGAATGCGGGAGCAAAACTGCCGGAATGCACGTCAGCCAGCCAATGACCATAGGCGTGTGTTAGGGGTAGGCGTTTGTTAATTGCTATTGTTGTTGTTTTGAGTCGCCCAATTTCGTTTAATTTTTTCCAACTCTTGTTTCACTTCTAAATTCTCGTTATCAGGTTTTAAATATATTTTCAATGTGTCACCAACAGAAAAGTTACGACTCCATTTATCAATATTCACGTTGACCATATAGCTACTCGTGTCATTTGGAATGAAGTAGAAGGGTTTACTAAGTTTCACGTATTTTGTTTCTGTAGTAACCTTGTAGATTTTTTGTTTGTCAGAACCGTCAAACTCTATTTCGAATGGTTTATAACCTTTCTTTGTTATTAAAACTTTTGGGTAAGTCAAACGAGTAGGACAAAATGAAACAGAAAAAAAACCATCTGCATTCGTTTCTTGTATATCTTTTCCGTCTAATAAGTTTACAGTTGCTCCTGATATAGGTTTACCTGTTTCTATGTCAATAATCTTTCCTTCTAAGTCAGTAACATAATCGCAAGCACTAAGAAAAAAAGGGAGAAAACAAAATATTAAGAATTTCTTTGTCATATAATGGATTAATCAGTTATTAATGGTACTGTTAGCAAATTGTCTTAGAATACATTTTTTGTTTTTATTCTCTTAAATTCGAAACTACTTTTCAAATTCTGTCATTTTTTTTACGCTTACCCCTAACGACCGAGGCTATGGGCATTTGGCGGTTTGCGGGAGCATTCGCTGTCGTGAAACGACAAGGTGAATGCGGGAGCAAAACCGCCGAAATGCACGTCAGCCAGCCAATGAACATAGGCGTGTGTTAGGGGGTCGTTTTTTATTTTTTGTCATTTAATATCTTCTTCAACTCATCTTTTTGAACAGAAGATAAATTTTCAAATTCAACTACCCAGTCACAGTATTCTTTCACAAGTTCGTGTTGTTTACAGTTGCTTGTCAGAGACCAAACCAAAGAATTATAAATAGCGTTATTTACAGCTTTTTGTCTGTCTTCACTTGTTTGTTTTGATTTTTTGAATTTGTCGAGATCACCTTGATATTTAGAATAGTCTAATGTTTGAATTAGTTTCAGAATCGGTTGATAGCCTCCATTAGCTGTAAAAGTACCCCATAACATATCCAGTTGAGAAGCGTCCGATATAACTCCGTAAATATCTTTTAATGGAGCATCTTTAATTTTCAAATAAGTGTCTTTCTCGTCTCCTTCAAGACTATTGAAAAAGTCATTTGTTCCAACGTTTGAATAAGTCAAAAGATATAATAGGTAAATTTTAGTTTTCAGATCTTGACCTTTATAACAATCAATTATTTGAGGTAATAAATATGAGTTGTTTTTCACTATCTCGTTGAAAATACTGAATACAGGCCAAAAGCTTGATTCATTATCTGAAATTTTACTCTGAGAATAATAAACATAATATGCTAATGCCTTTTTTGGATTAGGGTTTTCATAATATCTTCCAAGCCATTTTGAGAAATCATCGTCATCCTTAACCTGTTGTTGATTAAATGCTGGTAAAGGAGCTAAAATGATATCTGAATTAATTGTTTTAGATTTTCCTGATATTTTATCAATAATCTCTATTTCTATTTTGTATTTTCCAAATGCGTCATTATTCTCAAAGCATATTTTTAAAATAGCATCACTCATTTGAAGATTGTTTTTGTTTGATATCTTCTTATTCACTAGAGGTAAATTCTCTTGTGAGAAATATATTGAGTTGTCTGGTTTTGTCACTTTTATTGAATACTGAACATTTGAAATGTCTTTATTGTCCAAATCATAACCCGCAGCAATTGCAGTTATAAAGAAATATTGTTTTTTAAAAACGGTGTCGCAAGTAGTTATTGCGGGTATGCTCGAACTTACTGTGTTACTCCACTTTTCTTTAAAGGTGTAATCAATAGTTTTAATCAAAAGTCCATCTATCGCATAACAATTAAATGCAATAACCATTAATAGAAATGATAGTCCAAATTTTCTCATATTATTTTTTGTTTTCATTATTTTTCTTGTCAAAATAGCTGATCTTTTTTTTCTAAAATGCCCCCTAACGACCGAGGCTATGGGCACGGGCGGTTTGCGGGCGTATTTCCTGTCGTGAAACGACAAAAGGAAATGCGGGCGCAAAACCCGCTAAGTGCACGTCAGCCAGCCTGTGACCATAGGCGTGTGTTAGGGGCAGCTTTTTTGTTGTCAATTTCGTTTAATACCATTGTGGAATGCAACTTACATTATCGCAACAAGCAAAAACATACAATTTTCCACTGTCTCCAAAGGCAAGTACAGCATTTCCATTTGTTAGATTTTCATCAGTGTTTATTTCAGCTATAAATTTCATTGGAGAATTGCAACATTCGCAAGTTGGGTGTTCATCATTTTGAATCCAATTTGGTTGTCCACCAATTTTTAAAAACGAATTCTTTTCCTTTTCTTCGTTTGTCTCACGCTTCAATATGAATTTCTGTTCTGTAAATGAACTATTTGCAATTGGTGTTATATCCAAAGTCGCAGGCTTGTAGTTTTGTGATTCTAAACAGTCAAAGCAATGTAAAACTGGAATAGAATCTAAATCAATTTTATTTCTATTAAATCTCTTGTCACTCAGATTTATTGATAAAATATAAGTCATTGGTTGTCCACAAGATTGACAATAAGCTACTTTTGATTGTTTCAATGCAAAGTCAATGACATTATCCGACTCTTTCGACTTTCTTTCAGTTAAAGGTGTTCTTGTTATGGTGCACGTTTTGAGAAATTTTTCTTTTTCTCTGTCAAATAGAATGCAATCTAATATGTTTGAATTATTGTCAGTGGTAATTGATTTATAAATAAATTTTAAACCGTTATCATCATAATCATACTTGTAGTCAATATAGAGGTCATTGGCTACATTGTAACGTTTGCTTTTATATGTAATCCACCTTAGGCTAATCAATGCATTATTTGAATACTCATAAGTCCAACTATCAAGAAGTTGTATTCCATCATTGACTGGACGTCCAAAGAAATACCCTAAATTGAATAAATAAGCCTTTATAAGCCTACCATTTTCCCAAATTAAAAATGTGTTTTCTTGTGGAATACCTTTTTCTATAATTTCAATTCTCAATAGTTGTCCACCTAAAAAGTAACCTACGTTGCAAGAATTAAGCTCTTTTGTCTGTTTGCCTATTATTCTATTTTTCTGTATAAATGTTAGATTATCAAACAGGTCAATATAAGTCAAAGAGTCAAAATACTTTTTGTCGCAACTAGTCCAGTCAACACTTTTGATTAAGGTTTGATATTTCTCGTTGTCCATGATACTGCTTAAAAGTCTCATATTATTTTTTTTCTAAAGTTGCCCCTAACGACCGAGGCTATGGGCATTTGGCGGTTTGCGGGAGCATTCGCTGTCGTGGAACGACAAAGTGAATGCGGGAGCAAAACTGCCGGAATGCACGTCAGCCAGCCAATGGACATAGGCGTGTGTTAGCAGCAGTTTTTTATTTTTCTTTCAATTTATCGTCAAACCAAATATCTTCATAACCGTTATCATCAATCAGAAATCTATATCCAACGTCAAGTCCTAAATACTTAATAATCTCTGGTCTTTTCTGTAATAAATGTTCAGCACAGATAGGTTTAAAAAAGTCATCTCGCTCAATAAAATCTCCTGACCAAATGAACCAGCCTGTTGTCCCATTTTCTTTTGGGTGTCTAAGTCCATGAATTGGTTGGTCGTCTAAGCTTTCGGATATTCCAATTTTTAATTTCTTATTTATTGGTTTCCATTGAGAGCCATATTTTCCACATATTTCTTTTTGTTTCGAAATATGAGAATTCCAGTTGTTGTAGATTGGTAAGTCGTCGACTTCTGATATTAGTTTCTTTCTCCAAAGTTGAATGTTTGCCTTGTTGATCTCGTAGTTTATATCCTCATTGTCCCATTCGAAAAGTGTGTCGGAAATTATTTCATCTTCGTCCCATGTGAAATTGTCATCACATATAGCATTCCATGCAAAGTTTTGAATGAATATTTTGTCTATTTGTCCAGTCAAAAACTGGTCGCAAATGTCAATAAGATTTTGTCGAGTTACTTTCATCTTTTTTCCTAAAATTGCTGCTAACGACCGAGGCTATGGGCATTTGGCGGTTTGCGGGAGCGTTCACTGTCGCAGTGCGACAAAGTAAATGCGGGAGCAAAACTACCGGAATGCACGTCAGCCAGCCTGTGCCCATAGGCGTGTGTTACCAGCAGTCCTTTGTTTGTGTTTAGTTGTCTTTGTTTCAAAAATAGTTGTCGGTTTATAAGTGTCTGTCGTTGTCATAATGTACTTCTCTCTAGTCATATAGTACTTTGTTGTCAGTCGAAATAGAAATGGTGTATACCTTTAGGATTTAGTCGAGTCAATTAATAGTCTCGCAGCAGGCTTATATAACTTTGCAACTGTCATAAATAACTTTTCAATTCGAATAAGTAAATCTGCAATAGGCTTATGTAACTTTTCAACTGTCATATATAATTCTGCAACTCGAATAAATAAAACCGCAATAGGCTTATGTAACTTTTCAATTCAAATAAATAGAAATGCAACAGGCTTAATATATTTTGGAGTAGGCTTAAAGTAAATTGTAGTTGAGATAAATAAAACTGCAATTGTCGTTAAGACAATTGCAGTTTGAATAAAATAAAAGTCAGTCAACATTTCTTTAAATGTTGTTGTGCCGAAACTACAATTTTGCCAATGATTTGAATTCTAATTTTGATACTTGTTTGTATTGGGGGCTTGAAGCTCCGAATACGGATTTAATATATACTTTGGCGTCGGAAGACACATCTACTAAGCCGGTTAATTCAGTATACATTACTTCGTTGCGGGCTATGCGGGCATTGCTTAGTGGAGTGTAGGCGTTGACAACAGCAGTATTTTTGGTTTTTAAATCTTCGTAAAGGGCTGTCAGCGTTGATATTTTCAGGTCTTCTTCATTGGGATTGTATTGCGGTATTGATTGGAGAAGCATAATCAATTTATAGAAATTCTCCAACCGGTTGTCGTAACCCATCTGTGAGGCAGAAATCTGATTTACTTCTTTTCCTTCTGCCTCTAATTGCTTTTTGTCTTCGTCCGAGATTTTAGCTGTGGCTCTTGTACCTTGCAATTTGCGAACCAAGGTTTTTACGCTTTCGTCCACTTGCTGGGTGGTGTCGGTGGCTTTTATGGCATTGTTTACCCGGGTAATGAGTTTGCCCAGCGGAACAAATGCGGATTCGCGGGCTGAAACTGCATTGGTATAACCAGGAAATAAAGTGTCAATTTCAGTAAGTGATTTCTTTGCATTTGCAAGAATTTCATCAAGCGCGGTAATTCTGATAGCGTCTCTGGTGGGGTTGTAGGAAGCTCCGTAACCTTTGACGAATGAAAGTAAACTTTCGAAATTCGATACATTTTTAGCGTGACCTGTTTCTGGATTGCTAGACATAATTGATAAGTTTTAATATTAAAAAATAGGTTTATTTGCGCAGCAAATATACAAGTAATTTTCACATTAACAAGCTGTCCAGATATTTTTTCTAAAAAATAATTTTTCTCGGTTTGCAATAAGCCATGTAGTAATTATTGCTTTGCAATTAACTCTCCACAGTTCATTGTTTTTTTTGATTCTTAGCGCATAAACTTTTCGGCATGTACTAAAAAAACAATGTACTGTGACCGCTCTGCCTATTATCAAAAAGCTATAAAAGCCACAGCAAGGCGTTTGAAAACAAACACTAACTTGCTGTGGCTTTTTTTGCTTTTTGGGCGATTAGTCTTTTTTGCATATGCAAGGCAAAGCCTTGCTTTTAGCTTGAACGAAGCGGGACGCTTCGCTCAACATCCAGCGCCAACTACGCTACGGCGAACAGGGGATCACAGATCCCACCAACCATGTTGTCAACTTTGCTCATTTAGTGATTATTCCATATCCCCGAGGACGGGATATATTACACATCATTTTATATTTTCACTTTTAACCAACTTGAATTTATTGCCTTCAAGAAGGAAATACCAATATGAGAAATTTCCTAAAGGATCATAAACATCGGAAGAATAGTCTAAAGTAATCCTGTAGAATTCTTTGCGTTGTATAAAGAAATGTCGTAAGTCCGATGCTGTTAAGGGCTCTGATTTTTGGGGCGATACAATATAAAACCTTTTTGATTTTAATCGAAACATTCCATATAAGCAGTAGTCCTTTTTTATTTTAGACCTTGGATCTAATAAATCATTTATATCAAGTAGACTTTCCGCATTCGAAACACTAAACCAAATTACATTGTCTTCTTTATGGATAATAATGCTATAATACATCCAGAACTGAGTAGGAATTCTTTTAATAACATCGTTTTTTAATACGACTTCAAGTGATTTTGATATGATTAGTGAATCAACGATGACGACATCTGATTTCCTTACTGTCTCTGAATAATTATACCAGTACAAGTTACAATATTTTTGGGGGCTTTTGTTTTTACCATAAATAAGTATTGTACAGAATACTATCAATAATAGAATAATACTTCGATGTTTCATGTTATTTTTTCTTTTTATGTATACCAGGGATTGTAACTTCACCAAGAGAATGAATACCTTTTTCAGAATATCTTGAATACTCTAAATATCCATTTGTAATAAAGGAATATGTAAAAAATCTTGCTGTAACATATCTGTTTGAGACTTTTTCAGCAAAATTCACATCTGCGTCAGATGCACGTAAGCTCCCATTATCATGACTGTGTATACATTCATCAAGATATGTGCTATTAGTCATATGATTAGGCCTTTTCATTAATCCGTTATTCTTGGAATTTGCAATAAAACTCGAAGATACATCAAAACCTTGTTGATGCGTTGTTCCAATAAAGCTCATATTATTATCGAAACCATAATCAGGATTATAATTAAGGTCATGCGTATTAGTTTGAGACCATTCTACATTTGTGTTTTGTGCTGCAAATTTAAAAAATGAAGTTGCTGCTGATTTGTCATTTGTTGAATAGACATCAATAGTTTGAGGTCCATCTCTTTTTGTATTAACAGCGAATGTTTCTTTTGAGTGCATAAAATCTGTGCTAATTTCTAAACTCTTACCTGTCAATTCTCCTGAATTATTTACAGCATAAATTTTATCATTCTTATCATCGTTTTTTAATGCAAGAACTGTTCGACCGTCTGACGTAAGAATATAATAACTCATACCATCAGGATCAATCCTATTAACAGGATTTCCTGCGCAATACGCATAAGGACTAATGCCATAATACTTTTCACATAGAGGATCAGGGGCGATTAGAATATTGTAATCAATGGAGTTTAATATGTTAGTCTGAAAACTTCACTAAACAAAAGATTCTGTACTCTTTCGGATTAAAAATCCTTATAGTACAGAAAGCGGGATAACATATCCCGCTAACCATCCCATCAATTCTACTCATTTGATTAATCTCATATCCGGCACGACAGGGGTCGCCTTTTCTCCAATCGTTTCCATTATAGCTCGACCAAATTCTGTCGAGTTTGCCAATAAACTCTCATTATCAAAACGAACATTGATCTGGGCATTAGATGGCGTAATATAATTAAGAGCAAAGAACAGTGTGAATAATTTGATTATTTTATCCATGGCATATTTTTTAAAAATGTATTATTAACTAATCTTTCTAACAATTAATTCTTATTGAAATATGTTTTTTGCTCCAATTAGACGTGGATTCTTTTCTGCGGACATTAAATTTGGTTCTCTTTCAAATGTTGTATCATTAAGTTCCTCCATATCTTCTAAATAGTCTCGCGTGAACCATGAGTAAAAACCAATATTCTTTTTTATCAAATAGATAAATTTGTTGTTTTTGATTTGAAGTATGTTGTTTAAAAAGACATCATTAGACTCATTAATAAGAACTTTTTTTGGTAGCTTTGAATCCTTATAATAAACAATAAGTGCTATTCGAAAGTCTTTGACTGCAAATGAGGTGTCGGGTTTAAGAGTGTTTAATTCAGATTCAATTGACAACAAAACACTACAATTGGCTATCACTGTATCAATTACACCAGTATACAGCACATTGTAATCTCCACTATTAGCAATATATATCTTTTCAAAAGTTGGTCTCTTTGCTGTCATTATATCGCTATATTTCCGTGCTAATGGTGATTCAAAGTATTGGTTGTAATATGACACTGTAATTGAATCAATAGAACTATCACAAATAGTTGACATTCGATCGTTCGCCTTATTATCATTTGTTTTGTTACATGCAATCAAACCGATAATAAGAATATAATACCCAATTACTTTTCTCATCTTGTTCTTTTATAAATTATGTTATTCCCGTTTTGTTTTGCATGTCTATTAATCCATCTGTATACACCAGTTGTTCTGTCTCCATTTGAAGTTGAGTTAGGGACTGTTACATAACTTCCTCCACTATGATTCTTCCTAACATAACCTTCTGGAGTATATGCAAGGCATGAGCCTTGTTTTTAGCTGCGACATAGCTGCAAGCTTATGCTGAACAACCCCGCCAACTACACTACGGTGAACTGAGTTATACACTTTGTTTAAAAAAGTATTTGCCGGAATGCCATACATTGTATAATTATTCCTTGTTCTCAATATAAACCGTACCGCTTTGGTCGATATTTGTGCGGTCGGACACCCAGTTACATACCGAACCATCAGATATTGTAGTTGCAAGCGCTGTTACGCATGTGAAATACTCCGTACCCAACTTCCGTCCATCGGCGGCATGGCGGGTGATAATCTGATGCCCATTTTTAAACTGTATCGTATCCGGAAAATTTAGTGAATTATATCAAATCTGAAGCATTATCGTGTTTTTGTTTCACCTTTATTCCGATAATAATCTACTTCTTTTTTATAATATTCTATATCCTTTTCAGCTTGAATACTGTCCAAATAAAACCAGTCCTTTTCTGGAATTCTGTAAGTTACCCCAACAGGACATCTTGGTTTTCGAATTAGTCCAGAGTTCGGAAAATCAAGACTAAATGAAATTTTCTTAATGCTATCTTGCTTATTTATTGAATAAAAGAATTGCTTTTCAGATTTTCCCCAGACGCATATATCCTTAAACCCGACAACGGTATCTGTAAAAAAAGTAATATTGTTTTTATTTACCATTTCATATAAGTCATCTTTTAAATTATAAATAGCCACTGTAGTATTGCCAATTTTCGCATATCCTTCTATACTACCACTTGAATACCAATCCGACAAGAAAATCTTCATTGTACAATTTCGTTCATAACGGTTCGTATAAAAAAATTCGATAGATAATAATTTATCATTACCAATCTCGTCTTTTAATGAATCCTTTAGTTCCAATAGTACTCGTTCTAAAGTAGGTTTAAAAGGTTTCTTGTTTTCGACACAACCTACGAGCAAAAAAGAGATTAAAACTATCACAATACTTTTTGTTTTCATTTTCGTATTTATTTTAATGATTAGATTGGTGAAAAATCATTGTCCGCATTAAAGTTGCACTTTTGACAGCTCCTAATGGAACACCCTGTTCATTCTGAGTTTTATTTTTTTGTGGGGTACTTGCTGCGGTATTCTGATCATAGAAAATTAATTGTTGAGTTCCTTTATGGTAGATATAATGTCTTGAAGTTGCATTATTATTTAAGTGAGTAAGCAGCGTACTGCAATCAGCATTAAAATTATCGCTATTATAATCATTTCCTAACTTCGTTATATAGCCTGATGGACCTCTATTATCTGTGCCTGGAGGATGACTATGCAAATCAAAAACCAAATTGGCTGGGTCATAACTACCATTTTTGTCTGAAACACTTTCAGTAGAACGCGATGTATTTAATAAAAAACCCATATTGCTTTCTGTATTATATCCTTTTAATTTCCATTCAACCTTGCTATTATCAGCCGAAAACTTAAATACATTGAAAGCATCAGTTTTATTTGTTGTTTCTGCAATTCCTCCACTACGAAGTTGTGGCAATAATTGTTTGTCGTTAACTTCTTGTGATTTGACTACCCCATTACCATCTTTAGTCGCTGAATATATCACATCGGATTTATCTTCAGTCTTTCGCGCGAGCATCATTCTTCCATCCTTAGTTAGCCAATAGATGTCCATTCCATCCGGATCAATAGCATTTATGGGATTTCCTCCACAGTAAGAGTAGGGACTAGTGCTGTAATATTTTTCACTTAAAGGGTCAGGAGTTGGTATTACGACTGCATCATTACAAAATACCCTTGCGCCCAGATCTGTACAATTATACCCATGCATTTCCACAAATTCCTTTCCGATAAATTTTCTACTTTGAACTGAAGCTCCAGTGCCTTCGGCCCAAGGCAAACCGCTAGGGTAAAACTGTGTGCGTTGCACTGTGCCGGCAGTTACACCGGTATAACCCGCTTGCCATACTTCGCGGTTGTTTCCTAAATGATCTTTACGGTAATAGTTCAGGTAGCCATACACATTAGCAAATCCTTCAGAATTATATACCCTGCAACGGCCAAGCGAGGAACCATTAGTGGTTTTGTACTCCACATTATCCACATAAGCCGAACCTGTTTGATCTACCACACCGTAAGTATAACTTTGTTGTATAGTTTTTCCTTCTGTAAGCGGTGCTGCCAGAGCGGTTACACGCGTAAAGTATTCGGTGCGTATCTTCTCCCCGCTGGCAGAATAACGGTTCACTATCTGATTGCCGTTGGCAAACTGAACCGTGTCCGGCAAATTTAATATATTATATCGGATTGTCACAATTTTCCGATCCAAATCTTTAATCATGTTTCCATTCGCATCGTATTTGAATTTAGTGCCATTACTTGCATCTCCATTATACTCTTTTAGGGAATATTGGTTTTGGGATGAATAATCATCTGATATAGATCTTAGCTGATTCCCGTTGTAATAATAAATCAATCCATCAAGTGTATTACCATAATCCCCAAAATCATTCGCTTTGGTTCTTGTTAGAAATGTTATATTTCCCTGTTTGTCATACGAAAAATATTCACTCAAGTCGCCATTCTCGTTCATGACATCGTTCAAGGTATAGTCTGCACTCGATAATCGGTTTAAATTGTCATACATATATGCGTAACCTTTTTTTATGCTATTATACGTCCATGTACTATATGAGATATTACCATTATAACACGGACTTGTACCCAACGGATTAGTGGTATAATATAAGTTTTCTTCAAAAGATGTTCCGCTTTTTATCTGCGTAGGCCAATTGCGGATGTTGTAGGCAAACTGTTCTGTATCCGTACCATTGTGACGAAGTTTCTGTATCGGACGCCCCAATTCATCGTAGCTATATTGTGCCAGCGTTACTGTGTCTTTGTAGTCAATCTTATATCGCACTTTTGTCAGCCGTCCGGCATTGTCGTATTCATTGCGGGTTATTTCATTTATAGATAGTCCGCCATGATACTTTTTATTCATTAATAATCGTCCGACAAAATCATAACGATTGTAAGTGTACTCATAACTTCCGAAATGGTTTATACCGCGTGTTTGCACCACACGACCATAAGCATCGTAATAAAGGGCATTGGTAAGGTAACTTACTTTCTCCAAAAACGATGTTGTTTTTTGATTAAGAATATAAGTACGTGTTCCTGTAAGCAAGCCTTTAACCTTATCTTCGCCAAACTGGGCATCATATCCTGCTATGGTTGCATATTTCAGGTTCGTGGAGTCGGTTGCCGAAAGTAGTCTTCGGAATTTATAACTGTCGTAATAGTTTACTAATAGAGGAGTTATCTCTGCTACAAAATAACCACAAGTATAGCCCGTATTAGCAAAAGTGGCTGTTCCGTCATAGCTTTCGGTTATCAACAACGGATCGAGTATTGCCTTCAGATCTTTTCTGGTCTGATCGCGGGTGAGGTATCCGGTGTATAACACACGTCCAAATACATCATATTTTGTCACTGTCCATTGCTTTTTTTCACGTTGGCTTCCATCCTGCGAAAGAACCAGCCGGTCGGCTTTGTCGTACACCATTAGGATAGAATCGCAACCGGGCAAACGTTTAACCACATTGTTGCCCCGTTCATCGTATTTATATAGGTAAGTGTAACGTTTCATTACTCCGTGATCGTCACTGATTTGTCCGCTTCCCGGCAATGAGTCCGCAGCAATAGGAGGTAGCACATAGCTGAGTTGCCCCAGATCGTTGTACACAAAATAGGTATTTACATTAGTGCTGTTTCGTTTCATTACCACCCGTCCCAGTTTGTCTTTATACTCGGTAGTGGTTTTGCCGTCCTCGTCAGCCATCGCTGTTTTGTAAAGGGTGTTGGCATCATAATAACTGTTTCGTTCCAACTTATTACTGCTGTTTACGAAATAATAAGCGACTTCGTTTGCTGCATTGGTTTGATATAAAATGCTGTCATTTTTCTTCCCTGCGTACCAACTAGCTCCCGCACCATATTTACCCGTAACACGGTTTAATGGTGACGATTCAAAATTAGTTGTAGCATAAGGTTTGGCATCGCCACCATACAGCGTAGTACTATTGCCGGTAATAGTTGCCGGAGCAACATACGCTCCACTGCCTGTGCTCGTAACGGGTAACCACTGGCGATATTCCCGCCCAACGCCATCGTACTCTGTAAGGGTAACTAAATCTTTTCCAGTAGGAGTAATACCACGTTGAACTGTTTCCATTGGACGACCTAAGCCATCAAAATACTGTACAGTTTGCATACTTTCGTTTACTCCCAACCCGCTTACATCCGAAGTAGCAACAGTAGGCGTAATGGAGAGGATATAATTAGTACCCGCATTAACCGCACTCATTACTGCACTGCCATCGTACAATCCGGTGGCAGGTAGCGGTTTTATTCCCTCTATGGTAGTGGTTATATTTCCGTCATCGCCGTATCCCTCAGATACAACGTAATATACTCCCGGTTGTAAACTGGCTATATGAATGTATGAATTATAAGGATTTGAACAAAAATCATAATTATCATCGTTCTCATAAATCTGATTACCTTCTGAGTTCAATACATGTAAATAGGTATCATATAATTCCGAACCACAATGAGAAATACTTATTTCCATTGCTTGAGAAAGTGTAAACTTATAAAATACATCATTCGTACTTTGACCTTGGAAGTTATTTTGATACAAGGCAGTATTTTTCGTATCGGTAAAACTAAAAGTTTGCGCTTTACTCCCGAGATCAAAAGGTTGCTGCATTGAGATTTGTGCAGTTGCTATGTCGTATGATAATAATACAACAAGAATCAATAGAATATATTTTGGCTTCATAATTTCTGTTATTTGAATATTATTGATTGCTGTAATGGTAATCGTATTTCTGAAGTATTTTCTTTTCACCGTTTTCAATGATATAGGTTTCCTTTAATCTCCCTAACCCATCATAATTATAATATGTAGCTACGCCTCTGGCATCTGTTTTACTTTGCAGACCAACCAAGGGAATATAACTGAATGTATTTAGTTGAGCTTGTTCTGCAATAGGCTGTGCATACAATGCACTCGGCAAGTTATTTACACTTTGTAGTGCACCAGATAAATTGCTATAACTAGTATTTTTCCCTATAACTATTGGATAGAGATTTTTCGCATCCCAACATACAGCTGTTTTTACTCCATCTTTTTCTGTGACTTCAGTTATTCGGCTTCGGTCATTATAACTATACTCGAAATTATCTTCTGCAGTTCCATTTGGTAAGTATTCCGACACTTTCGTGAGTAAAATATGGTCATTTACATCTTTTGAATAGGTAAGTTTATTTCCGCCAATCAGTTTCTGAACTGATCCGTTTTTCATAACATATTCCTTAATATCCAAAGGTAAAATCAACATATTTCTTTCTGCCATATCTTCTGCAATAGTTGAATTATCATCCGATGGATATATTGTAATTGTTTTTTTTATATCTCCATTGTTCAAATAATTCTTTACTTCTGTTGGTTGCAAATGTTTTTCATTGCCATATACATAAGAAGTCTTAATTGTTACAGCATTGGGTAATTGAAAATACTCCTTGGTTATGGTACTGTCCAGTTTAATCCAATCGGAGGTGTATTCGTAGTTTGTGGGTTGAAAAATATCAGATTGGTAAATTGTTTCACCACTTAAAGCGACATAACCAGCAACCCCTGCACTATTCATAAAATCAAGATAGCGGGGCATTGAAAATCCCTGCTTTTTAGCCGTAACCCTTGAGTCGGGGCTATAATAATTCTGAGTATCTTTAATCTTTTGATATATATTATCTGTATGTTTATATTCAGTCTGGTAAATCAATTGACCTCTTGTGTGGCATTTGGAGACAATCGGTATTTCGTCTCCATAAAAATTATCAGTACCTTTCGTAAATTGATAAGCGGAATACCCGTTATTTTGTCCATTAGCAAAGTCATATTCTTGTACATATTCGTAACCAAAGTTACTGGACTCTAAACCTGTCTTTAAAGTTGAATAGTATAAATAAGTGTTAACTTCAGTGTAGCTTGGACAAGTGAAATTTTCGAAACCTCCATTCACATATTTGGAAGTTTTAAAGTATGAAAGTTTTCTATCATTTGTTATAAAGCCACTTGAATGATTATTTATATCTGAATAAATGAATTTTTTACTGGTTATAAGTGTCGGGGTTAAGTCATAATTATTAATTTCCTTGATACGAATTCCTGCAAATGGATAGTTGTACTTGTCAGTGTTTGGATTGTATGTATTGTAACTGAACCATATACCTCCATTAATATTGCTGCAATTTGTATTTAGTACGATTGTGTAGTCCTGATTAGCTTGTAAATAAACATTGTTGCTTTGTGTTGACTGATTGTAAGACAGTGTCGCAATTGAATTTCCATTAATTTTAATTGAACCTGCATCATATTTATTGTGAGTAAGGTTATCCTGAATTATTGGGTACAAGTAATAATTTAATTTCACATATTGATCAATATATGAGTGAATTGTAATTGATTTTATCCCATCAATTTCAGGGTCTGGATTGTTTGGATAGCAAACTAATGAGGGGCTTGTTTCTGAATATAGACTAATATTTGAAATTTCTTGAACATCATATATTGGCGTTTCTGAGTTTACTCTGTTTGCTTCCCAAATAAACTCAGTATTACCTTTCGTTGGATAAGTAATTTTTTTTATTGTACCGAATTTTGCATATTCCGCATTTGGCGTTTTATCAGCCGAACCATATGTGTGATAAGAATCGTAAGTTAATGGTATGGGCGAAGAATTATTTTTTCCATTATAAAATCCCCAATAATCAGAATTATAACTTTTTTTGTTTGGAAGATATTTGTTTCCATAGTATTCAAAACTGGACAATAATTTACGTTCTTCTGACTGTGTGTAAGGATTCTCAACAATCGAATCTAAACAAAGACGCAAAGAATTGTAATCTTGTCCCTGATTAAAATAAGAATAATAGAACTGTAAGGTTTTAATAGTTTTATAAATGCCATTCTCGTAACTTTCAACAATAAGATGCTCTAGTTTTTTATTTTTATCAGTGTTTGCTGGGTTAACATCATTTCTACTACTTAGTTGAAATGTAACCCGCCCGCCATTAAAATAAATATATTGTGGCTTACAGCTTTGTACAGTTTGAATGAACATAGTGGTTGATGTTTCAGGAAGATATTCGATTTTTGTTGAACTAAGACATTCACAATTAGAATTTCCACCTGCACAAGTTACAGTTGTCTTTTTATATCCTTGCGAAACACTATTTAAGTTACTTTGATATTTTCCATCCGATTGGTAGATATAGTTAATAGTATCAGTTTTATTTGCGGACAAAATTCTTTTTACATAATAGCCGGATACATATGGGGCATTTTTTACCATTGAGCCTGTCAATGTTGTTGTTTCATTGCCTATAAAATCAAATGAAGTGCCATCTGGTGCAATGAGGTTTATTGCATTTGACGAAATGCTCCCATCAATGGCAGCATGGGCTATTGAAATTGGTTTATTCCCAGAAGAAAAGAATGTGCCAGCATATTTCCCGAAATTATACTGAAATAAATCGGGTTTAAAAGAATAGTATGCTGTTGGTGCATTGGCAAGAGTTTCATAATAATATAAATCATTTAAATTGCTATTATTATGCATGGTGTTAAATAATGTACTTGCATTGGGTACAGGCTGAGTCTCGTCTTCATCAGGAAACCCGTTCATAGTGCGAGTTATTACCCCACCAAAATTCAAATCCCAACCTAATCCGACCCATGTTGCTTCTTCGCTGACACGTATCCCACCTCCATGGTAACTTAATTCTATTGTTTGGCTTAGGTCGCCCGATTTAATTTCATATAACGGTATTGTTATAGGCACTAAACCAGTAGAGTAGTTCACTGGATATACTCCGTATTTTCCTAAAGAAGCGGTTGTTGGATCTGTAGGCGTTATCTGGTCTAAAAGACTTTTGTCGTAATTTTGAGAAAAAACTGAAATATGGAGTACTCCAAATATCAAAATAATCAGTTGTTTTAATTTCATACTATCTATACCTTTTTTGTTATTTCTATATTAAATTTGGTGTTATTGGTTATTTTTTCACCACCACCTGTTTCAGCACCATATCATCCACATGCACATAAAGTGAATAGGTTCCGGTCATTAGGCGACTCATGTTGATAGTTGCATTGTTATACCCCTCGTTTAGATTTTGTGGCGAAGTGCTGCATTGCGATATGCCAACGTTGTTATGCACCGTAAACCACACTTTAGCAGCGCGGGTAAGTTTAAAGTTTATATAGAGGTTATCCGCTACAGGGTTAGGCATTAGTTGGGCCTCGGTAAATATGGCGGCGGCACCTTGTCCCGCTGCGAGGTTTTCTTCAGGTATCGGCTCGGTTTGCACTTGCGAAGTTTGCAATTCCGGTGGGTAATAAAACGAAGTAGTAAAGACAGTAGTGTCTTTCATACTTTCGCCTTTTTCATCTTTCAGGTCTCCTTTTTTGCTCAGGGTTGTTTTAATACTTTCAAATACAGGATAACGTATTCCTTCGGCATACCAGGCGTAAGTGTCAAGCGTCATTTCCAAGCTATCTTTCCCTGTTTCTGTATAGTGGCGTAGGGTTCTTACGCGCAGGGCTTTCTGCACTGTTTCGTCAGGCAATTTTAATTCGCCTTCGGCATCGGCTTGTACCCGGGTGTAACCTTTTACAAAGATAGAATCGCGGTGGCAATACTCTCCAACACCTTCAAATTTGCTGAAAAGCGTATCGCCGTAGACAAACGGAAATTTCAGATTGAGTTCTCGTACCGGATATTCCATACAGGTAGTGGAATTTTCAAAGCCAACTGCCCACAAGCTATCAGCTTTTTGCAGGTAATAATAGCGGGTGTTGTGTTCTTGTCCGCATAAGAGGGTTGTGTCTTTTTTGTTTTTGAAGAAATAGTTGAGCGAGTACTCTTCGTTAATAGGTTGTAGGGTGCGAAAGTCCCAATTCATACTTTTGCCCGAAGAGCCGGGATCTTTAAACTCTACCTGTTGTTTTACTAGTTTGTCTGCTGCACGGTAGGCGTTACGTTCGGTAGTAAGCCTTAAGTTTTGAGCAGATAAATTCGTTATTGCTAATAAAGCAATAAAAATTGTTTTTTGTTTCATAATTTTTTTATTTAAATGGTTGATGTCATATGCCTCGGTCTTTTTTTTTAGGATTGCTGGTAACGACCGAGGCTATGGGGTGGTGCAGTTTCGCGAGAGCGAAACTGTCGCAAAGCGACACAGCCACTACGGGCTAAAATACTTCTAAACCGCACAAAATAAGCACTACCACATAGGCGTGTGTTAGCGGTTAGGTGCTTGGTTTTCAGTCGTATTAATTCCGTTGTTGCAAAATTTTAGGCAAATAGTCTAAAGCAATTGGGTCTCGTTGTTTAAAGTAATCTTGTGCGCATTCAGGAATCCAATGTTCGTCAACATATTTTATAAATACTGGAAGTAGTTCGTTTTCATACTGTCTAGCTTCAACTTCAAGTCCGCTAGGGAATTTGTGAACGTATGTTTTGAATTTTGTTGCCAATTCTGGGTGGTTAGCTTTCAAATAGTTAGAGAATCTAATTCCAACACTTGTGTCTGGTCTTATTTCTTTTCCTGTAAATGCTTTGTTTGGTATTTGATAACCAAGTCTTTCAAATCTGCCATAAAGTCTTACAAAAAGTTCGCTTATTACGGAGAAATGACCTTTATCTGTTCTATCCCAGTTGTCATTAAATCGAACAACGAAGTTTGGAGTTTCGAGTCTATTTATTCCAAAACTTCCAGTTTTACGAATAGCAGGAATAACTTCTTTTGTAACCCATTTTCTAAATTTCTTTGCAGACGGCTTACTACTCCTAAAAATCAAGGAATACAAACCGCTCTCTGATATGATAGTTACATTTCTGTTTTGACCTGCTATCGGTATTACCGAGGTCAGCTTTTCATCGTCTTCTAGTCTTGATACTGCGTCGCTTGTGTTTTTAATTTCTAAAAGTCCGCAAACTTCACTTGCGACAAACCAAGCTTCGCCTTCGATTTCTACTGTTGTCAAATTGTCGAAATGGTCTTCGTCTTCTGCGTATTTGAAAATTTGTAATTGCATAAATTATCAGTTTAATGGTTATTATTATGAACGTCTTTATTTTTTTTTGCACTTACCGCTAACGACCGAGGCTATGGGCATTTGGCGGTTTGCGGGAGCATTCGCTGTCGTGGAACGACAAAGTGAATGCGGGAGCAAAACTGCCGGAATGCACGTCAACCAGCCAATGAACATAGGCGTGTGTTATGGGCTGTATTTATTTCCATTCGTTTATTTCTTTGTTATATTCTTTTTGTTTGTTATTCAATGTCCTAAGTTGTAACTTGTATTTACTTCCAGTCGTTGTATATACAATCTTATTTGAGAAATATTTCTGAATAAAATTTAGCTTTTCATTAATTGGTTCTAGGCTTTGGGGATAAGTCTCGAATGTCGTTTTGTAATTTTCAATTTCGGTTGAAATTTTCATACCAGCATTATTTGTCGTGTATTCATAGGTTTTAAAGGTTAGCAAGACCATAGTCATATTAACAAATCCAAAGTAAACCGCTAATTTTGAGTATTCATATAGTTTTGATTTGTTATTAGAACCACTAAACCAACGGGCAATCAATCCACCAATACCCATCGCAATCATAATTGACATAAATGCAACTAGGCTGTTTATAGACAATAAAAGCAATCCAATTGATATTGTAATATAAAGCAAGATTTTATGTGTGTCAATTGTCGGAAAAGCATTTATGTTAAGATTAGATTCCTTTATTATCTTTATTCTTTCTTCTTTTCGAGCTTTACATAACTTGTTGATTAATTCTGTCAGTTGATTTTCATCAATATTTATTTGTCCTAATTGTAAGTTTAACTGTTGAGCACCTACAGCTTTATTTATTTTTGAAGCCCACTTGTAAGTTTTTTTCTTGAAAATATATGAGTCATCTGTGACTAAAGAGATAAACTTTTGGTCAAATATGTCCAGTGGATATGCTTCAATTATCTGTTCCCATTTTATTTCTTCTTGATTTGTCGTTCTGTCCCAAACTCCAATTTCGTTTATAATAATCTGTGGTCTTTTATCGAATATATGAAAAAGTCCGATTGGTATTCCAAGTCCAAAGAAACAAGTGCAAATCCAAGCCATTATATAATTAGTTGTGTTAATGGATTCTTTGTTTATCAACCAAATTCCAATCACAACAAATGGAATTGTCAAGGCGAGAAGTTTAAGCCCTTTATTGGTAGTCTTATGTAGTTTAATTTCTGTAGTCGTCATTTTATTTTTTTAATATAGCCCATAACAACCGAGGCTATGGGCATTTGGCGGTTTGCGGGAGCATTCGCTTTAGTCATTCATTAAAGTACCTGCGGGTAAATAACTTCTCCAATCAGAATAAGCCAGCCAATACCCATAGGCGTGTGTTAGCGGCTGGTTTTTTGTTCGTTGAAGAGTGAATTGGTCGTTTAAATTATGTTTCCGTTTTTGTCTCGGAATCCCAAATTTTCTAATGCTGTTTTATTCTTTTTGTTCATTTTTATGGTATCGACAATTTGTTTCAAATGCTCGTATTCACTTGTTTTTCCTTCGTGATAATATGTTTTACAAAGTGTCATTATAATTTGGTCTAAATTATCCAATAAGGTGTCAGAACTAACAATCATAGTGTTAGAATAATCTGCCCAACCAAACAATATAGACTTATCATTTACTTTGTAATTGTGTAACCAAAACATGAATGGAAGTCCAAGATTTCTATAAAGTATATTTTTATTTTCTTTCTCAATTACCTTTTCTAATATTTCTCGATAGTTTTTTATTTTCTCAGTTTGTTTGATAGTGTCGAAAACAGATATTTTCAGAAATGGGTGTCCGCAATTTATTTTATAATCAATTTCAGTATCTTCAACCTCTTCTTTTTGAGGTACTATATTTTCACCATCAGGTGCCCTAAATTCAAATATGATTTTCTTTATATTTTTATAATCTCTTATAATAAAATCATTTAGCATGGCAGTTGAATAGAAATAAACAAAGCCAGTATCTTCACAATAAATACAAAAAAATAATGGTAGATTATTTTCTAACAACCAATTATTTTTACCTTTTTTAGCTAAGTCATATTCTATATTGTCGAAATTAGATTTCAACTGAACCATAAAAGATTTGGTTGGATATATCGATTTGCCGTATTTTTTACCAACCGTACACAAATAATCTATTCCAAAGTCGTCTTGCCTTTTAATCGTTGTTACATAGCCTATTCTTTTAAATATTCCATCAACAAACGATTCGTTAGAATCGCCATTTCTTGTATTATTTAACATATTTCCAAATGTTTCTGGTTCGAAAAATATCTCTTTACAGTATGATAAAAAATCTTTTGTTGTGTCAAACACGAATTCGGGTTTCTTTTTGGTGAATCTGTCTTTCAACCAGTTTAGCCACGTTTTGTCAGTTGCGTTTTCATGTTTTTTAAACTTGCCGCTAACGACCGAGGCTATGGGCATTTGGCGATTTGCGGGAGCATTCGCTGTCGTGGAACGACAAAGTGAATGCGGGAGCAAAACTGCCGGAATGCACGTCAGCCAGCCAATGAACATAGGCGTGTGTTAGGGGCTGGTTTTTGTTTTATGTCCACCATTCAGAATCGTCTTTTATGTCGTATAAATCGTCTAGTTTTCTTGCAAAGAGTCGTCTTAGGTTATTATAGACAATATCTTCATTAAGTAATTCGCTTTTGTATTTTTTAAAATACCTTGTGAGTGCAAAATGTAACAATGTTCTATATATGACATTTCCTTTTTTTGCTTGTTTTATAAACCTTGTGTCTGAAATATTGTCGTTTTTTGTTGCATTAATATGCCAATTCCCCTTTGTTCTTGCTTCATGCATAAGTCCACAACGAACTTGAGAGTAAAAAAGCTTTCCGCTAAATGGTGTATTTAGCTGTTTATTCCCAAGTTTGTCAGTCACAAAGAAGATTTTATTAAAAATGTCTTCTGTGTTCAAGAATTTAATAAATATTTCACCACAGTCTTTGTATTCGTAATAAAGACCACCTTCAATAGGTTTATTATGATTGTAAATCGCACCATCTTTAAAAGCTGCAAATAATTCAATTAATACACATTGAATTGTAACAATTAAGAAACCTTCGCCCTCTCTTATGTCTTTGGCTATCAATTCTTCTATTGAGTTTAGGTATTTTTTATTAATCCTCTTGTCAAATAATTCAACTGCACTTTTCCACTGTTCAGAAAGGTTATAATTGTCATTTAACTCTTTGCGTATTGTCGTCCAAGTATCAATTTCTTTTAGTTGCTTTTCCATTTTAAATGTGGTTTGATACAATACTTTTAATGTATTTTTTTATGTCTCCAGAGTGATATAAATCATATTTGTTTATATTTTTTCCTATCAGTCTGATTTTATTCAAATTTAGCTTAGCGGTAACAAATATTTGTCGTTTTAATTCTTTCTGTTTTATCTCATCGTTTGTAATAAACTGAGCTCTAATATAAATCACTTCATATTGCATATATACTGCAAGGAAATAGAAAAATGGCAGAACCATGAGAGTTAGTAAAATGGGTAAGATTAAAGAGTTGAAACTCTGAAAATTGAAAATACTTTGATAATCTATTACGGTTTTATAAATAGCATAAGCTAAATAAGTTGTCCCGATAAGCAATAATATCCCATAGAAAAATTTAGAAGCAGGTTCATTTTTTTTATCTGTTTGAGAAAAGGCATATGTCAAAGAAATAAATACTACAAATGGGAATAAAATTATTTCAACCATCAAATTAAACGTGTAGAAATTTACCAAGAACTCAATAAATATCGTCCATTTAAAACAATCAATCAAAATCATTTTAAAAAAGCCAAACGTTTCAACTTTAGTTATATTGAAAAATGTAACAACTGCAAAACTGAAGTACCAAAAAACAGTATCCTTAAATAAAGACCAATTCCAGAGAGAGATTGAATTTAAACTGAAAACTATAAGTCCTACATATATAGTCAATAATGAAAATACAGAAATAATTCGTTTGCTAAAAAGTATCTTAATTACACCAGCCATTGAGTTCCTTGTGTTTTTAGATAATGTCGATATAAAAATAATCACTATTATCCAAAAGACCAGTGCTATTTCTCTGGTTGAAAATATGTCCGTAAGATTGCTCATAAGTCCCTCTTTTTTTTCTAAACTTGCCCCTAACGACCGAGGCTATGGGCATTTGGCGGTTTGCGGGAGCGTTCGCTGTCGTGGAACGACAAAGTGAATGCGGGAGCAAAACTGCCGGAATGCACGTCAGCCAGCCAATGAACATAGGCGGGTGTTATGTGGTCGTTATTTTCTTTTCGAGTTTCAGTTATTTCTGTTGTTTCTCAAATTTGAGAGTTTAGTTCTAAAATCAGCGTTTATTAGATTCTTGTTGTCTTTTAAATTCAACGGAGGATTAAAGTGCTTAATCAGCTCGATTTCAATTCGATTAAAGTCGGAAGTCGGTAAAAAGTACATAATCAGATTTGCGTGCATCCATTCGCTTAATTCAATCTCGTCTTCAAGTCTAAATTTTGTCTTCCCTGTATTTGGGTCTTTATCTCGTGGAATTAACTTGTAACCGAATAGTACGCCTAAGCTTTTTCTTAAAGTCGAGCGTCCCGCATTATTTCCTTTAAAATGTTGTTTGTAATCTCTCGTTCTCAAACTGCTTCCTGCGATTCCAGTATAAATAACATCAAGTCCTTCTAACTGATTTATTGTTAGTGAAGTTGTTGTTGGTAGCTTTGAATTCTTGCGTAAACACAAAATATAATTTCCCGAAAAATCAGGTATTTTACTTTCTAAATCAACTTTAGGGTCGAAACAATTTCGTTTGAATTCATCAAGAATACTTCTTAAATCTGTCGTGTCGGATTTAAGTGTTGATTTCTGTTTTGGAGTCTGTTCCTCAGCTACTTTGTGTTTTGACGTAGTTGTTTCTGAAATTGTCGTTGTAGATTTCACACCAATAACGATAATTTCTTTGTTGTTTATTAGTCTATGAAGGTCGTCAAGTTGTAAATTTGTTATACCCCAGTCATCTTGTCCATAAAACCCAATATTTCGTATCTTCTGTCTTATGTTTTTTTGTCCTGAAGCAGGAGTGTTGTTTCGAAGTCGTATCAATTCTTCAAGCTTCTTAATGTCACTCAATGTAAACGTATCCTTACCTTTTAATTCTCTCATGACTCTGGTCTTTTTTTTGTTTTTTATAATGCCACATAACGACCGAGGCTATGGGCATTTGGCGGTTTGCGGGCGTATTCGCTGTCGTGGAACGACAAAGTGAATGCGGGCGCAAAACCAGCGGATTGCACGTCGGCAAGCAGGTGAACATAGGCGTGTGTTATGCGCAGGTGTTTGGTTGTATAAATTTGTTTTTCTGTCTGTTAGAAAACCCAATGTCGCTAAGCCAACGAGCAAAACTCCTCGTTCGTTTCACGCGAAGCGTATCTTTCTCTTTTCTATTAGCGAAGTCCACCGACCCCTTTTATCGTAAAATTTTCAAAGCAAAGATACAGAAATCTACTTAATTTTCACTTATCTAAAAATGTTGAGATACAAAGTTGAGTCTTTTCTCTTTTTTCACGCGAAGCGTACAACCCAGCCTTTTTCAACGAGTTAAACGGTCGGAAATGCTGTAAACCTTCACTATTCCCTCATTCTACGCATATTCGCTCTGGCGTTCCACTTTCCACGCGAAGCGTACAACCCAGCTTTATTCAATGAGTTGAACGGTCGGAAATGCTGTAAACTTCACTCCTCTCCCATTCTACGCCTATTCGCACCGACGTTCCACTTTCCACGCGAAGCGTACTCTTTTCTTGTCTTTTTTCCGCAAAGCGGTTTCTTTGTTTTTCGTCGAGATTCAGACGATTATGAAGTCGAAAAAGTTGTCGAAAAGTCAGTTCTTAATTTTTTTACACTTGCGCATAACGACCGAGGCTATGGGCATTTGGCGGTTTGCGGGAGCATTCGCTGTCGTGAAACGACAAAGTGAATGCGGGAGCAAAACCGCCGGAATGCACGTCAGCCAGCCAATGAACATAGGCGTGTGTTA